>Ga0155970_106_pt5 | contig 24699 bp, 24 predicted proteins | sample RifCSPlowO2_02_FD_107624 | JGI IMG/M metagenome (GOLD analysis project Ga0155970, IMG submission 107624) | Nitrospirae bacterium RIFCSPLOWO2_02_FULL_62_14
GCCAGCAGCGGCACCCATGCTCCATCCGAGCCGAACCTGGGCCAACTCCCTCCTCCCAGCGCAAGGATCACGGCATCGGTCCGGACGGAGCGCGCCCCCTGCGGCGTCATAAAGCGTAGCGCGTCCTGTTCATCCCAGCCTTGCCAGCGATACTGCGCATGGACCGTCACACCGGCCCGGCGCAACCGGCGCAGCCAGGCGCGCAAGAGCGGCGCGGCCTTCAGATCCTTCGGAAAGATCCGCCCGGATGACCCCACGAATGTGTCGATGCCGAGCGCGCGCGCCCAGGCACGCAGGGCCTCGGGGCCGAATTCTCTGAGCAGGGGCTCGATCGGCTTGCGGCGGGTGCCGTACCGGGAGAGAAACGACTCCAGCGGTTCTGAATGGGTGAGGTTCAACCCGCCCCTGCCGGCGAGGAGAAACTTGCGACCGACCGACGGCAGGGCATCGTAGAGATCGACCTGCGCGCCGCCTGCGGCGGCCGCCTCCGCGGCCATCAGCCCGGCTGGACCTCCGCCTATGACCGCGATCTTCATGGGTGTGGCCGGGCCGGCGGGATGTTCATTCACTGCCCGACGGTCTCGATCCGTTGAAGGTCTTCCGGAGCAAGCGTGAATTGGTCGGCAGCGAGATCGTCTTTCATATGCTGCGGGTTCGTGGTGCCGGTCAGCGGCAGCATGCCGATCTGCATGGCAAACCGGAAGATGACCTGCGCGACGCCCGTCTTGAATCGCTGCGCGATGGCCCGCACCTCCGGCTCGACCAGCACTCCCCGATTGGCGGTCAACAGCGAAAACCCCTGATATATGATGCCGTGGGTGCGACAGATCTCCCGCACCTCCCTGTCCCATCCGAGCGCGGCATAACAGCGGTTCTGCACGACCATCGGTTTGTGCGTCGCCCGTTCGCACAACAGAGCCAGTTGTTCGGCTGTGACATTGCTGATGCCGATCATTTTTATTTTCCCGGATTGATACAGCCCTTCGATGGCCGCCCACACTTCCCAATCCTCCGCTCCCAGGCCATACCGTGAATAGGGTCCGTGCAGGACGTAGGAGTCAAGATAGTCCGTGTGGAGATGGCTCAACGAACTGGCGAAGGACTGCGTGACCTGCGTGGCGAGATTGGCATTCGCGTCGTACGGCGTGCGATGGTCCTGACCGTTGACCGGAGTAAACTTGGTTTGGAGAAACAGCGACTCCCGCCTGATCCCCTGCTGTGCGAGAGCCAGCAGGGCCTCCCCCACCAGCGCTTCCTGGTAATGGATGAGTTGATTGGCCGTATCGATGGCCGTGAAGCCTGCCGCCACGGCCTGCAGGACAAGCCTGGTCGTGGCCTCTTTCTTCCAGGCCGTGCCGTACATCCAGGACGGAAGCGGCACGTTATTGTAGGCCTTCAAGGTCATGAAACCGTTTCCCGTTGCCTGGTATTGGCTTACCCCGGTTCCCCTCTTCCTGTCCAGTCATCCGGCGGACGGAAGGATTGACGTCGATGCGGCGACATGGTTGACTATCAGCCCCCACCATAAAAAAGGAGGACATAATGGCAACGGAGAAGGGCACGGCTTCTCTCAAGCCCGCCAAAGGACCGGTGGCCCTGCTTATCGGCACGCGCAAGGGCGCCTTCATCCTGCGTGGCGATCGCGCCCGCCGGACATGGAAACTGTCGCACCCGCAGTTTCTCGGCCAGATCGTGCATCACGTCGTGCTGGACCCCCGCGACCGGCGGACGATGCTGATGGCCGCCCGCACGGGCCACCTCGGCCCGACGGTCTTTCGTTCGACCGACCAGGGAAAAACCTGGAAGGAAGCGAAGACTCCGCCGGCCTTTCCGAAAGCGCCGGACGGACAGACCGGCCGCGTGGTGGATCACGTGTTCTGGCTTACGCCTGGGCATGCGAGCGAGCCGAACGCATGGTACGCGGGCACTTCGCCGCAGGGACTCTTCCGATCCGACGACGGCGGTGTCACCTGGAAACCATTTTCCTACATCAACGACGATCCGCAGTACCGCGAGTGGATGGGCACCGTGCAGGACGGTACGCCGGACGGACCGAAACTGCACTCGATCATCGTGGACCCGCGCGATCCCCGGCATCTGTACTTCGGCATGTCCGGTGGCGGCGTGCACGAATCCGTCGACGGCGGCAAGACATTCACGACTCTCCTTGAAGGCCTGGACGTGGTGGAAGGATTCGATCGGAGCACGCCGACTGTGCACGACCCCCATTGCGTCCGGCTCTGCCCGGGCAATCCAGACCGGTTGTATCAACAGAATCACTGCGGCATATACCGGATTGATCGGCCGTCGAAACAATGGCTGCGCATTGGGAACAACATGCCGAAGCGGATCGGCGACGTCGGATTTCCCATGGTGGTGCACCCGCGCGATCCCGAGACCGCCTGGGTGTTCCCCATGGACGGCACGGGCGTGTGGCCGCGCGTGAGCCCCGGCGGCAAGCCCGCGGTCTATCGGACGCGCAACGCCGGCCAGACGTGGGCACGATTGAATAAGAATTTTCCGAAATCACAGGCCTGGTGGACCGTCAAGCGCCAGGCGATGACGGCGGACGCGCACGAGCCGGTGGGCCTCTACTTCGGAACGACCAGCGGCGAGGTCTGGGCGAGCCGCACGGGCGGAGCGAACTGGACGTGTTTGGCCCGGCACCTGCCGGAAATCTATTCCGTGGAAGCGGCGGAACTTTAGCCCGCATTATTCATGGACGCTTCTGCTGCAATCTCGGATTCGCCGCTACGACAAGCCTGGCCGCACGGTTTCCGCAGCCAGGCGGGCGGGCTTGCCCCTCGTGGCCTCAACGTACTGTTTCAAGTACGCCTCGGCCACTCCGGGCTCCACGCGCCCGTCTCGCTTGGCGACTCCGCAATTTCGCGACGAACCATCATGAATAGTGCGGGCTTACCGTGACGGTTCATATCCCAAGTGCGCTTCGCTCCTATACCGGGCAGAAAAGCGAAGTGGAGGCCGAAGGCCGGACCGTGGCCGAAATCCTGTCGGAATTGGATCGGCGCTATCCCGGTCTTCGTTTTCGCATCATCACGGAGCAGGATACGATCCGAGCGCATATCAGGATCTTCGTCAACGACAAACAGATACAAAGTCTGTCTGCCACGCTTCGATCGGACGATCACATCCATATCGTCTGCGCGCTCAGCGGCGGATAAAAGAAGAGAGGGACACATGACGCAGCAAACGCCTGAACAGATCATCGCAGGCCAGCGGCAGGACTGGAACCGCGTGGCCGGCGGCTGGGAAAAGTGGGACCGGTTCTTCGACGAGCAGATGGCATGCCTGACTCACCGGCTGGTGGCCGACGCGCGCCTGCGGCGAGGCATGCGCGTGCTCGACCTGGGTTCCGGCACCGGCTATCCCGCGCTGCTCGCGGCGCAGACTGTGGGACCGAACGGCGGCGTGACGGGGATCGACCTGGCCGAGCAGATGCTGGACGTGGCGCGTCGCAAGGCATCGTCGCTTGCGCTCACGAACGTCACATTTCAAACGGGCGATGCGACGTCGCTCCCCTTTGAAACAGGCTCGTTCGACGCCATCACGAGCCGGTTCTGTCTCATGTTCCTGCCGGACATTCCGAAAGCCGTTGCCGAGATCGCGCGGGTCTTAAAACCGGGCGGCTGGCTGGCGGCCGCCGTGTGGTCCACGCCGGATAAGAATCCATCCATCCGTCTATCCATGGAAGCCATCAAACAGGTGGTCGAATTGCCGCCACCGGACCCTACTGCCCCCGGCATCTTCCGGCTCGCGAAACCCGGAGACCTCGCCGGTATCCTGCACGAGGCCGGCTTGATCGACGTGGCGGATCAGGAATTTCACGCGGAGTGGTCATACGCCTCCCCAGAGGAGTACTACGTGAGCCTGACGGAGATCGCCGCGCCGATCCAAAACCTCATGGCGAAACTCTCGGCCGATCAGATGCGCGACGTGAAGCATCGAATTATCCAGGCCGCGACGCAATACCAGCGGGGCGACAGGATCGCCTTTCCTATCGCCGTCCGGTTCGTTGCTGCGCGCAAACCTCTGCGAGACCACTGTGGCACCGAAGCGTGACGGCTTCAAGGATTTCGTCCTCGATCAACTGGGCGGACTGCGCGGCGTGACCTGCCGCGCCATGTTCGGCGGCTACGGGCTCTATCGAGGTGGGGCCTTCTTCGGAATCATTCACAAGGGCCGGCTCTACTTCAAAACGGACGAGACAAGCCGTGCCGCCTATCGTGAACGCGGGATGAAATCATTCCGTCCCAATCGGAAACAGACGCTCAGAACCTATTACGAAGTGCCGGTGGACGTGATGGAAAATGCCGAACAGCTTGTCGTCTGGGCCGGACAGGCCACCCGACTCGCCCCATAAGGTGTTTCCGCCTGTAAGGTTTCGACGTTTGCCGCGACTTCCTGAAACGGAGACACGGATGTCCCGCTCGTTGACACTGATAACCCCGTCCGGTATATGAACAACTCTCACCGCACCAGGAGACCGGCATGATTGACGACATCGCGCAGAAGGTCAGCGAACGCTACGCCAGGGCCGCGGCCACCGGCGAGCAGATGTGCTGCCCGACCGGCTACAACTTCAACGATCTCAAAACGTTCATTCCCGAAGAAGTGCTGAACATATCCTACGGTTGCGGCACACCGGCCGGGCTTGCGACAGTCAAGGCCGGCGAGACGGTGCTGGACATCGGCTCCGGAGGCGGCATCGATTGTTTTGAAGCCTCGCGGCGCGTCGGCCCCTCCGGCCGCGTGATCGGCATCGACATGACCGACACGATGCTGAAGATCGCGCGGCGCAACTCGCCGATCGTGGCCAGGAACCTGGGCTATCCCTCCTCCAACGTCGAATTCCGCAAGGGCATGGCGGACGCCATGCCGGTGGATGATGGCAGCGTGGATCTGATCATTTCGAATTGCGTGATCAACCTGGCTCCCGACAAGCGCAAGGTCTTCCGGGAAATGTTTCGCATCCTCAAACCCGGCGGGAGGTTCACGATCTCCGACATCGTGGCTGACCAGACGGTCCCTCAGTATTTGGTCCACGACACGGAAAAATGGGGCAACTGTCTCTCGGGCGCGCTGACGGTCGGCGAGTATATCGGTGGCATGGTCGAGGCGGGATTCCTGGCCATCCACCAGGTGAAGACCATCTCCTGGCAAAAAATCGACAGGATCCAGTTTCTCTCCGTCACGCTGACCGGCTATAAATTTCCCCTGGTCCAACCGAACAGCCACGGCCGGTTCGCAACGCTGGTGGGGCCCTTCAGCCGCGTGACGGATGAACTGGGACAGAGTTACCGGCGGGGCATTCCGCAACAGATCAATGCATGGGCCGCACAGATGTTGAGCGCGCCGCCGTTTCAACAGGTGTTCGTGCTGTCGGAATCGCCGACGATCATCGGGGAATCCGACCCGAGATGGATCGCCGTCCTCCCGGAACAGAAACCCTGCGTCTGGAAAGGCGACTTTGCGATCCTCACCGGACCCTTCATCGAGGCCGAAGACGACGACCGTCATGTCTTCCGCCGCGGCACGCCGATTGAGATCTGCTCGAAGACTTTGAAGGTGCTCGCGACCGGCCACTACCAGCCGCACTTCGCCGTGATCAACCGCGCCTCGCAGGATGTCGCCGGCACGACGGTGTCCTGCGCGCCCGAGGGCGGGTGCTGTTAAGCACAGCGAGACACGGCTGAGAGCCGTGCGTTGAGAGCTATTTTCAAGGTGATTGCATGGCACTGACGCTGCTGGGCCGCCACAATCCGCTCGCCTCCGCGACCGAACAGCTCCGGATCCTCACCCGGGCGCAATCCTGCCCTCCGTTTGACGCCCCCATGCGCCGGGCCGGCCTGGACCCGCTGCATGCCACCGGCATCACTGTGTTCCAGATCAACGTCGGGAAGCTCTGTAACCAGACCTGCCGTCATTGCCACGTGGACGCCGGACCGGACCGGCAGGAAAGCATGTCGCGGGAAACGGCGGAGCTGTGCATCGCAGCGCTGGCAAAAACAGACATCCCGACCGTGGACATCACCGGCGGCGCGCCGGAATTGAATCCGAATTTCCGCTGGCTGGTCGAGCAGGCGACGCAATTGGGCCGCCATGTGATGGACCGCTGCAACCTGAGCGTCCTGCTGCTCCCCTCGCAGGTCGACCTGGCCGAATTCCTCGCGCGGCACCGCGTCGAAGTGATTGCATCGCTCCCGTATTTCAGGGCGATGCAGACCGATGCCCAGCGGGGAGACGGCGTCTTCGACAAATCCATCGAAGCGATGCAATTGCTCAACCGGCTCGGCTACGGGCGTGAGGGCAGCGGATTGACGCTCAATCTCGTCTACAACCCCGTCGGCGCGTTTCTGCCTCCCAAACAAGAGGCGGTCGAAGCGCAATTCCGCCGCGAGCTGCAGCGCGCCCACGGTGTCACGTTCAATCATCTTTACACGATCACCAATATGCCGATCAGCCGCTTTCTTGAATTTCTGGTGGACAGCGGAAACTACGAAGGCTACATGGAGCGATTGGCCAACGCGTTCAACCCGGCGGCCGCAGCCGGCGTCATGTGCCGCTATACGCTCTCCGTCGGCTGGGACGGCACCCTCTATGATTGCGACTTCAACCAGATGCTCGAACTCCCGGTCAATCACGGCGCGCCCGGCCACCTGCGCGATTTCGATCCGGCCACATTGCACCGACGCCGCATCGTGACCGGCAACCATTGTTACGGCTGCACCGCCGGCACGGGCTCGTCGTGCGGCGGCGCCGTGACGTAGAGACAGCTCCCTGCGCGTTCACCGGGCCCCGCCGCCTGTTTTTCATGGCATCGCGCCGCCCAACGTGGTATAAGTAAAATTCAAAACCGTGGCCGGACAATCAAAGGAGCAGGATCGGATGCAGAACTTGATCAAGAGCACGCGCAAGCGTCACGCGATGATCGCAATCGCACAGTGGTTTGACACCTCTCTCACCGGCCGTTACATGGATGAACACATCCCGACGTGGGTCACCTGGACCCGCTGGCTGCCCTTCCTCACGGTCCATGTCATCTGCCTGGCAGTGATCTGGGTGGGATGGAGTTGGGTGGCCGTCGCCGCAGCCGTTTCAATGTACCTGATCAGGATGTTCGCGATCACCGGCTTCTACCACCGCTATTTCTCCCACAAGACCTTCAGGACGTCTCGTCCGTTCCAGTTCGTGCTGGCGCTGGTCGGAAATTCGGCCATGCAGCGCGGCCCGCTCTGGTGGGCGGCCAATCACCGCCAGCATCATGTGTACTCCGACACCGAAAAGGATATTCATTCTCCGGTGCAACATGGATTCTGGTGGAGTCATCTCGGATGGATCACCTACCCGGCCAACTTCGGAACGGATTTGAAGGCGGTGCCTGACCTGGCTAAATTTCCTGAACTCCGGTTCCTGGACCGGTTCGACGTGCTTGTGCCGGCGTTGCTGGGCACCGGCATGTTCGTGTTCGGAGCCGTGCTCAACCGCGTGGCGCCCGAGTTGGGCACGAGCGGAGCCCAGATGCTGATCTGGGGATTTTTCATTTCCACGGTCATGCTGGCCCATGCCACCTTCTCCATCAACTCCCTGACACACATGTTCGGCTGGAAGCGCTATCAAACGGGCGACGAAAGCCGCAATAACTTCTGGCTTGCCTTGATCACGCTGGGCGAGGGCTGGCATAATAATCATCATTATTACCCCGCGGCCACCCGGCAGGGATTCTTCTGGTGGGAAATCGACCTTACCTATTACGGCCTCCTGCTCCTGGAACAGATGGGGCTGATCTGGGACCTGAAGCCCGTCCCCGAACGAGTCCGAAACGCTGCGTCATCTGCACTCGCCACCTCCGCCTGACGCTCCGCCGACTCTGCGCGCCGGCACAGCGCCGGCGTCTCCTGTTGCTCCTATCAGGTAAAGTTTGTTATGGTGACCGCTCGCGTGAGGATTGCGCATGGTCTGGGACCCGAAGGATCCGTGGGGAAAAAAGAGCGACTCGATTGAGGATGCCGTGCGCCAGGCGCAGGACCAGTTGCGACAAATGATGCCGTTCAAGGGCCTCAGTTCAGTTCTTTTGCTGGCCTTTCTGGTCATCGCCGTCTGGCAGAGCACGTTCATCGTGGCACCGGACGAGGAAGGCGTCGTCAAGCGCTTCGGCGACGTGGTTCGCTCGGCGGGACCGGGGCCGCATCTCAAGATCCCCTTCATCGAGACCGTTCTGCATCCCAAGGTGGAAAAGCTGCACCGCATCGAGATCGGCTTCCGCACCGACCGGCAGGGCCGCGCGCAAGTGTTCCAGCAGGAAGCCCAGATGCTCACCGACGATTTGAATATCATCGCGGTGGAATTCATCGTCCAGTACAAGATTAAAAACGCGAGGGATTATCTCTTCCGTGTCGACGAAATCGACGACACGATCGAGAAGGCCGGCGAAGCGGCCATGCGGGAAGTCATCGGCAAGAGCAAGATCGACGACGCCCTGACCACCGGCAAGGCGCAAATCCAGGAAGGCGCGCAAACCTTGCTCCAGCACATCCTGGACCAGTATCAGACCGGCGTGCAGATCGCAGCCGTGCAGCTCAAAGACGTCAATCCGCCCGAGGCGGTGGCCGCCGCGTTCAAAGACGTCCAAAGCGCCAAGGAGGATCGCGAGAAACTCATCAACCAGGCGCAGGGCTACCGCAACGACATCATCCCCAAGGCCAAGGGCGAAGCGGCGCAGATGGTGAACCAGGCCAAGGGCTACGCCCAGGCGCGCTTGGCGCGGGCGGAAGGCGAAGCCACCCGATTCATCAGGACGCTCAAGGAGTACGAGCAGGCCAAGGACATCATCAGCAAGCGCATTTACATTGAAACGATGGAAGAGGTGCTGGGCGGCGTCGAGAAAATCGTCCTCGATGGAAAAGCCTCGGAGCGGCTGCTCCCCTACCTGCCGCTCGACCGGCTGAAAGCCTCGCCGGCTCCCGGGCCGGCGGGCGAGGAGAAGAAGCGATGAGCAAGCAGGGCCTCATCCTCGCCCTCCTGGCGATCGCCATGCTGCTGATCGTCCTCGGCGTGTCGCCGGTATTCATCGTGGACATCACGCAGACCGCCATCGTGGTCCAGCTCGGTAAACCGGTCCGCAATATTACGACTCCTGGTCTCTATTTCAAGATGCCATTCATCCAGGATGTCACCTATTTCGACAAGCGGCTGCTGGACTATGACTCGTCCCCGCAGGAAGTCATCACGCAGGACAAAAAGACCCTCTTCATCGACAACTTCGCCAAGTGGCGCATCGTCGACCCCCTGAAGGTCTTTCAAAACTTCCAGACTCAGCGCGGGGCGCTCCGCCGGCTCGACGACATCATCTATTCAGAACTGAGAGTGGAACTGGGCCGGCACAATCTGCCCGATATCGTGTCCAAGACACGCTCGGAGATCATGGCGATCGTCACGCAGCGCGCCAACGAGAAGGCGGCTGTCTACGGGCTCGAAATTCAGGATGTGCGTATCAAACGGGCAGATCTGCCCGAGCAGAACGAAAAAGCGGTCTTCGCCCGCATGCAGGCGGAACGTGAGCGGCAGGCCAAGCAGTACCGAGCCGAAGGCGCCGAAGAGGCGCAAAAGATTCGCTCGGAGGCCGAAAAGGACCGGGAGATTCTCCTGGCCACTGCGTACAAGGAAGCCGAGCAGATCCGGGGCGAGGGGGATGCCAAAGCCTTCAAGACCTACGCCTCGGCCTACCGCCAGGATCCCAAATTCTTCGAGTTCACCCGTTCGATGGAAGCCTACAAGAAAACCTTCTCACACAACTCGACGATGGTTCTGACCCCCGACTCCGAATTCCTCAAATACCTCAAGCAGCGCTAGCGGAAGGGGTAATAGGGTTACAGGGGTAAGGGGTAAAATCTCCCACTTTCTATCCCCTTAGCCCTCTACCCCTTTATCCCTCACGTGAGCCCGATAATCTCACCCGTCTTTGGGTCCAGATCGATGTGCTCCCCGGACGGATGTGAGGGAAGGCCCGGGAGGAGCTCCATCCCTGAACAGACAGCCGTGAGATACCCGGCTCCCGCCAGGATGCGGAGTTCCGTAATGGGAACGGTGAATCCTGACGGCCGCCCCTTGAGCGCCGGATCGTGTGACAGCGACAGCGGCGTCTTGGCCATGCAGATCGGCAGGCGGTCGAACCCCCACCGGGTCGCCCGCTCGATATCCTGCTCCGCCTGCGCATCGTAGGAGACTCCGGCGGCGCCGTACATCCGCGTCGCAATCGTTTCAATTTTTCGTTTGATCGGCCACGCCGCATCATACAGTGGTGCGAACCGGTTCGGCTGCCGGCACGAAGCCATCACGGCCCGGGCAAGCGATTCAGATCCTTTCCCTCCGTCCCGAAAGTGCGTGGTGACCACCGCCTCGGCCGCCCCTGATTTTTTTGCCTGCTCGCACACCCACTGCAGTTCATCTTCCGGGTCCTGATCGAATGCATTGACCGCGACGACCGCGGGAACCCCGTGCGCCTGCACATTGGCGAGATGCGCTTCGAGATTCGCAAAACCGCGGGTCAGCGCATCGCGATTCGGTCCGGTCAGACCGGATGGAACCGGCTGTCCGGCCTTGACCACTCCTCCGCCTCCCTGGAACTTCAGCGCCCGCAGGGTAGTCACGATCACCGCGGCATCGGGAACCAGTCCGGATGCCCGGCATTTGATGTTACAAAACTTTTCCGCCCCCAGTTCGCTCGCAAAGCCGGACTCCGTCACGACATAGTCGGCACAGCGTAGCGCCAGCAGGTCGGCGAGCACGGAGGAATTGCCGTGCGCGATGTTCCCGAACGGCCCGGCATGCACCAGAGCCGGCGTGCCTTCACTTGTCTGCAGCAAATTCGGGCAGAGGGCGTTCTTCAACAGCGCCGCCATGGCGCCGGCGCAACGCAAGTCGTCCGCCGTCACCGGGCGGCCGGCCCCGGCCGCCCCCACGACAATACGGCCCAGCCGGGCGCGCAAATCCGTGAGACTCGTCGCCAGGGCCAGAATCGCCATGACCTCCGAAGCCTCCGTGAGCACGAATCGGGCCTCACGCTCTTTGCCGTCTTTGCCGATAAGCCGAACGCGCCGCAGCGCCCGGTCGCTCACACTGACCGCCCGCGGCCAGGTGACCTGCCTCGGATCAATCGTGAGCGCGTTGCCGTGGAAGAGATGATTGTCGACAAACGCGGAGAGCAGATTGTGCGCCGCTTGGACCGCATGCGAGTCTCCGGTGAGGTGGAGGTTCACCTCCTCCATCGGGACGATGCAGGCGCGTCCGCCGCCGGCGCCGCCGCCCTTGATGCCGAATACCGGCCCCAACGACGGTTGCCGAATATTCACCACCGCCCGTTGGCCCAGGCCGCAAAGCCCCATGACCAATCCGACCGCGGTCGTGGTTTTGCCTTCCCCCAGCGACGTGGGACTCATTGCCGTGACGAGCACGTATTTCCCTCCGGGACAATCCGCAAGCCGCGGGAGGACATCCAGTGAGACTTTGGCCTTGTAATGGCCGCAGGGGATCAGATCGTTCTTGCGCAGGCCGAGGTACTCGCCGATTTCAGGGATAGGGCGGGGTGTCACGAAGAACTTCTCATGTCATGCATAGAAGTCACTGCGCGCGCTGGGAGTCCCGCACTATAACACAGGACCCAGGGCATCAGGACGATCGGCGAAGAGACGAACGGAAGAACAACGCGTGGATGCGCGGAGGCGAAAACCAGAGGGAGCCTAGTCGAGAATGTAATTGTGAGGATTGACGGTCTGGCCCTTGAGCTTGACCATGTAATGGAGGTGCGGACCCGTGGAATGCCCGGTGCTGCCGACCAGCGCGACCGCATCGCCGCGCTTCACTTTCTGCCCCTGCCGGACCAGAATCTTCGACAGATGGCCATACTCGGTTTGGATCCCGTAACCGTGGTCGATCAGAACCACGTTGCCCATCTTGGCATCGAAGCCGGCCGATGTCACGTACCCGCTCGCCGGAGACTGGATGGGTGTATTAGGAGGCGCACCGATGTCGAGCCCGTCGTGCATGGCCAGCTGGCCGGTAAAGGGGGAAATGCGGGCGCCAAATCCGGATGTCACCCAGCCCCGGACCGGCCAGATGGAAGGAGTGGCGGCCCAGCGTGCCGATTTGTCCTTGGCCGCTTCGATCAATTCTTCCAGAATCCGCTCTTCCACCGTGGAGTGACGTTCCAGCCAGGTAATATCCTGTTTGACTTTTTCGGCGAGAGATTTATCCCCAGCCGGTACAGCCTCACTAGGAGGCGGATCCTGTTCAGCAACCGGCGGAGCGACAGGTGGAACATTTTGCAGCGGTTGTCCCCCGTCCATGGGAACTTCACTGCCACCTTTTCCGCTCATCAAGTCGGCCGGCCGCTGGTCTTCGATTCCCAGCATGATCCGGAGCCGCTGATTGACCTCTTTCATGGAGAGCATGCGACGTTTAAGATCTTCCAACGAAGTTGAAAACGAGGTGGTCTGCTCACGCAGCATGGACGCTTCTTCCCGAAGCACTTCCAGTTCCCAGACTTGAGTGGACTGGATGACGTAATGGGTGAGAAACAACCCTTGCGCCAGAAGCAGCCCCATCCCCAATACTTTGAGCCGCTTCATGGTCGGTCCTGAAAAGCTGAACCGCAGAGGGGTGGACTTGGCACCCCTGAAGATCACAATGGTGCAGGCATCCGGCGCTTGTCTTTTTTCCGTCATATCCATATTCACGATCCAGTAAGCTTCTGCTTGAAGGCAGCCAAAGCCCTGAAGCAAGTCGTAAGTTTACCCAAAGTTCTCCCAGCGGTCAACGGTTTTATCCTTTTATAAACGCTTATATTACAATTACTTATGTGTTGTTTTCTGTATCCAGGCCAGATAATCAGCCGTTCCATGGGAAATCGGAACTGCGATCACCTCCGGAACCTGGTAACTATGCAGCCGTTTGACCTCCGCAGCCAGCCGGCCAAAGAGATCGGCCCTCGACTTTACGATCAGCAGGACCTCCCGTTCTTGTGAAAGCTTCCCTTCCCAGCGGAAAATCGAGCGGGCTCCCGGCAGGATATTGACACAGGCAGCCAGCTCGGACTTGACCAATGCCCGACCGATCCGGTCTGCCTGCCGTTCCGAGGCGGCTGTCACCAGCACGACAATGGCCCGCCGCCTCTGCCCCGTTCTTGTGCCCCCTGAGCCCTGTCGTTTCATGCCTCACGTCCCCGCTGCCTTAAATCGCCCGCCCTCGATCCACTGTCAGCCGACTCTCCAGCTTCCGTCAGCCCACCGTCAGCCCAAGTCAGCCCAAGTCAGCCCAAGTCAGATTGACAGTTTCGCAACCGGCCCCCTATGATACTGATTGTCGGAGAATACGTCCGAGAAAGCTACTGAGACCGTTCTAAGATGGAGGCCGCGCATATGGGATTCACCATCACCGTCCAGGAACTCAAGCAGCGATTGGATCAAGGCGACAAGATCGTCCTCGTCGATGTCCGGGAGCCCTGGGAATATGCCACCGCCAAGATCGACGGAGCGATTCTGATCCCGCTGGCAACCATCCCGCAATCCCTGGACAAGCTCGATCGCAACGCCGAGATCGTCTGCCAATGCCATCACGGGATGCGGAGCGCCGACGCGACCGCTTTTCTCCATCAGCAGGGATTCAAGAGCGTGAAGAACCTGGTGGGCGGGATCGATGCCTGGTCCGTACACATCGACCCGAAGGTCCCGCGCTACTAAGGTCTCGCGTTACTGACGACCCGCTCACGGCGCGCGAAAATACTCCACCGTGCGCGACAATCCCTCATCCAGCGACACGCGCGGTTCCCATCCGAGCTCCTGTCGCAGTTTGCTGGCATCCACCACGCTGCGGGCCTGCTCGCCCTTTTTCGCCGGCCCATAGAGCTGCTTGCATCCCGATTTGGTCAGGTCCACGAGTTTGCCGAACAATTCGTTGACGGACGTCTCGTGCGCCGTCCCCACGTTATAGATACCCTGGACATCTTTGCCCAGCACCGCCATGTGCGCTTCCACCACATCGTCCACGTAGATGAAGTCCCGCGTCTGCCGGCCGTTGCCGTTGATGATCGGCTGCTCGCCGGCGAGCATCTTCTGGGTGAAGATGGCGACCACGCCGGCCTCCCCGTGGGGATCCTGGCGCGGGCCGAAGACGTTGCTGAATCGCAGGCTCACGCACTGAATTCCGCTGACCCGCTGATAATAGGCCAGATAGTACTCGCCCGTCAGTTTGCTGATGCCGTAGGGCGAGAGGGGGCGGGTAGCATGCGACTCCGGCGCGGGAAACACGTCCTGCTCGCCGTAGATGGCGCCGCCGGACGACGCGAAGATGACTTTTCTCGTGCCGTAGCGGACCGCCTGGTCGAGCACGTTCAGCATGCCGAGAATGTTGACCTGGGCATCGAACAGCGGGTCTTCGACGGACCGCCGGATGTTCATTTGCGCCGCCAGATGGATCAGAACGACGGGACGTTCGCGCCGGAACACGCTCTCCATGCGCGAGCTTTGCACATCCCGTTTATAGAATTCCGCCGCCCGGTTCAGGTTCCGGCGCTTGCCGGTCGAAAGATTGTCCGCCACGACGACTTCGTGCCCTTCCTGCACGAGACGGTCGACAAGATGGGACCCGATGAACCCGGCTCCGCCGGTGACCAGAATTTTCACGCGTTCCTCCGCTGCCTCATGCAGACCTCGTTGCGGCAGACGTAACGGCCCAGTTCAACCCCACCAGGATTTCGCGGTTGCCCTTCTGCCCCGGCACCGGCGAATCCATCACGCCGAACGATTGGAACCCGAGCGATTCGGCGCAGGCCAGGACTTTTGCGGTCACGGCGCGCCGCTGCTCGTCGTCGCGCACGATTCCGCCGCGTCCCACCTGGCCCTTCCCGACTTCGAACTGCGGCTTGACGAGCGCGATGACCCGTGCCGGCCGCGCGAGAAACGGCGCCACGCAGGGCAGCACGAGCGTCAGCGAAATGAACGAGACGTCGATCACGGCCAGATCGACCGGCTCCGGCACCGCCGCACGCTCCAGGTAGCGGATGTTCTCCCGGTCGAGCACGACCACGCGGGGATCCTGGCGCAACTTCCAGTCCAACTGTCCGTAGCCCACGTCCACCGCATAGACCCGCCGCGCGCCCCGCTGCAGCAGGCAATCGGTGAACCCGCCGGTGGAGGCGCCGACATCCATGGCAACCAGCCCTGCCGGATCCACCCCCCAGGCATCAAGCGCCGCGACCAGCTTGCCGCCGCCACGGCTGACATAGGGCGTCGTTCCCGACGCGACATCGATCGCGGCTTCGGCGGAGACGAGCGCCGCCTGCTTATCGGTCAGCACCCCGTTGACCCGGACAGTACCGGCCAGGATCATCCGGCTGGCCTGCTCGCGGCTCGACGCCAGGCCGCGGGCCACCAGCACGCGGTCCAACCGATCCCGAACCGCTGTATGTTTCCGAGCCATGAAGGGCTGAGGAGAGGGGACACGTGAGCAGCGCGTCAGGTGGAATGGGCGGGTTCGTCTTCGTCCTCTTCCAACGAGAGTGCGCGAAGCCGCTTTCGCCCGTCCTTGTCTTGAATCAGAATTTCGACTTTGCGTTCGGCGTCATCCAGCATCTTGAGGCAGGTTTTGGAGAGCTTGATGCCTTCCTCGAAGATTTTCAGCGAGTCGTCGAGCGAGAGGTCCCCCTTTTCGAGCTCCGAGACGATCGTCTCGAGCCGGGCCATCGCCTGTTCAAATTTCACCGGAGCCATGGGAACAGCCTCCTCATCCGACGCGCGCGATCCTATTATACGGGCCCCCTTGAGGAGGCGCAACCGTTATGAAGGCAGGATCTTCCGTACCGAGCACAGCAACCGGCCGTCGGCCAGTTTCGCCAGCACATCGTCACCGACGGAGACATCCTGCGCGCGCTTGAGCACCGTGCCATCCGGAACCGTCTGCACGATGCTGTAGCCGCGTCCCAAAATGGCCAGCGGGCTCAAGCCGTCGAGGGCCGACGCGATCGAACGGGTGGCCTGGCGCTTCAGCGTCAGGACCGCCAGCAGGCTCTGCTCCATCCGCTTTGCCAACTGGGGCACCAGGGTCAACGCCGATCCGATGCGGATTCTCGGGCTGCAGGCTTCGAGCGCATGCCGGCACGCATCCGCGCGCCGTTGCCACGCGGACAGGGTCTCCATCACCGAGCCGCCCAACCGTCCCGTCAGATCGTCCAGACGCTGCGCGGCCTGTTCGACGGGGAGCGGCCGCGCATACAGCACCCGCAACGCGGACGCGCACTCCTGGCGATCCTTGTGCAGGCGCCCGCGCACCGCCAGCTTCAGGCGCGCCGCGCGATCGCGCAGGGTTTCGAACAGGTCGTCCAGAACCGGCGCCACTGCCTCTGCCGCGGCCGAAGGAGTCGGCGCGCGATAATCCGCCGCGAAATCCGCCAGCGTATAGTCGATCTCGTGGCCCACCGCCGACACCACCGGGACGGCCGAGGCCGCAATGGCCCGGACGACGACTTCCTCGTTGAAGCACCAGAGGTCCTCCAGTGAGCCGCCGCCCCGCCCGACGATCATGACATCCACGAGCCTGGACGAGCTCAGCGCGCGGACCGCCTCGGCAATCTGCGCGGCGGCATCCTCGCCCTGCACCGGCACCGGCGCGACCACGATGCCCACGATCGGGCACCGGCGGCGCAACACGGCCAGGATGTCGCGGAGCGCCGCGCCCGTGAGCGACGTGACCACCCCCACCCGGCGCGGCAGGAACGGGAGCGGCCGCTTGCGGGCCTGCTCGAAGAGGCCGTCGCGGGCCAGTTTCTCTTTCAACTGTTCCAGCGCAAGCTGGAGCGCGCCGAGCCCCTTCGGTTCCAGATAGTCCAGGACGATCTGGTATTCGCCGCGCGGCTCGTACACCGTCAGACGCCCGCGCACGACGAGCTGAAGCCCCTCTTTCAACGCAAAGCGCAGGCGTTGCGGGCCGGCCCGGAACAGCACCACGCGAATCTGGCTGGTCGCGTCTTTGAGCGTAAAATAGATGTGGCCGGACGAAGGCGTGCGGAGGTTGGAGACCTCGCCTTCCACCCAGAGATCGGTAAAGCCCTCTTCCAGCCGCTCACGGACGAGGGCGGTCAGGGCGGAGACGGTGAGAATCCGTTGCGGACGATCGGACACAGGCATGTCCACGGGCCGCGCGTGACTGCGCTGGCGTCAATCCGGAATGCGGAGCCGCTGGATGCTCAGCGCCTTGCCGAGCGCGCCATCCAACTCGATCAGTGCCGCGCAGAAGACCGCGGGGCCGGACGCCACTTCGAAGCGGCGCGGCATCCCCGTCAGAAATTTTTCGATGACCAGTTCCTTCTTCACGCCGATGACCGAATGGACCGGCCCGGTCATGCCGATGTCGGTGAGATAGGCCGTGCCCTTCGGCAGCATCTGCTCGTCGGCGGTCTGCACGTGCGTATGGGTGCCGACGACCGCCGACACCTCGCCGTCGAGAAAATACCCCATGGCCATTTTCTCCGACGTCGCTTCCGCGTGCATGTCCACGACGATCGCGGCGGTTTCCTGCTTGAGCCTCGCGACTTCCTTCCGCGCGGCCTGGAACGGGCAGTCCAGTGTCGGCATAAAGGCGCGCCCCATCAGATGAAGCACGGCGAGACGTTCGCCGCCGGCCGTTTCCACCACGATCGAGCCCTTGCCAGGCACGCCGTCCGGGTAGTTGGCCGGGCGGAGCAGGCGCGGCTCACGCCGGATGTACTCCATGATTTCTTTCTTGTCCCACGCATGGTTGCCGGTGGTGATGACCGCAGCGCCCCAGTCGAACAGTTCCTGAGCCAGGTCCGGCGTGATGCCGAAGCCGGCGGCGATGTTCTCGCCGTTGGCGATGACCAGATCGATGTTGTGCTGGGCGACGAGTTTGGGCAGCCGGCGCTCCACGGCCCGCCGGCCCGGTTCCCCCACGATGTCGCCGATCACGAGAACTTTCATGGCGTAGGAACCCAGTCTAAAAGTCTGTAAAGTCCGAAAGTCATAAAGTCCCCTTTTTCATCCTTAGACTTTAAGACTTTTCGACTTGATGACTTTACGACCATCACTTTGCGATTTCCGTATACCGGCTTTCCCGGATCACGGTCACCTTGATCTGCCCCGGATAGGTCAACTCCTGTTCGATCTTCTTCGCCAGATCGCGGGACATGAGCGACGATTCCGTGTCGCTCACTTCCTCCTGCCGGACAATCACGCGAATCTCGCGGCCGGCCTGGATCGCATAGGCCTTCTGGACGCCCTTGAACCCCGTCGCCAGCGACTCGAGCTTCTCCAGCCGCTTGACGTAGGACTCCAGCGCCTCGCGCCTCGCGCCGGGCCGCGCCGCCGACAGGGCTTCCGCCGCCGCGACGAGCACGGATTCCGGGCAGATCGGCTCCACCTGCTCGTGGTGCGCCGCAATCGCGTTGACGATCTTGGGCGACTCGCCGTACTTCTTGGCGATGTCGGCCCCCAGCATCGCGTGCGTCCCCTCTTCCTCGTGGCTCACCGACTTGCCGATGTCGTGGAGCAACGCGCCGCGCTTGGCCAGCCGGACGTCCAGGCCCAATTCGGCCGCCATAGTCCCGCAAATGTAGGCTGCCTCGCGCGCGTGATAGAGATTGTTCTGCCCGTAACTGGTCCGATACTTGAGCTTCCCCAGGACTTTGACGATCTCCGGGTTGAAATCCGACAGTCCGAGCTCGAAAATGATCTTCTCCGCTTCCTCGATCATGAGCTTGTCGATATCCGCCTTCACCTTGTCGACGACTTCCTCGATCCGGGTCGGATGGATGCGGCCGTCGTGCATCAGCCGCTCCAGAGAGACCTTGGCAATTTCGCGCCGCAGCGGATCGAAGCCGGAAATGATCACGGCCTCGGGCGTCTCGTCGATGATCAGGTCAATGCCGGTCGCCGCCTCGATCGCGCGGATGTTGCGCCCCTCGCGCCCGATGATCCGGCCCTTCATCGCATCGTTGGCGATCGGCACCACCGAGAGCGTGGCCTCGGCCACGTAATCGCGCGTGACCCGCTGGATCGAGCGCGCGATGATTTCGCGCGCCTCCCGCTCGGCGCTTTCCTTCGCTTCGTCCACGATGCGCTTGGCGAGGCCCGCCGCCTCCAGCCTGGCCTCGCTTTCCACCGCGCCGATCAACTGCCGCTTGGCCTCTTCGATGGTCAGGCCGGCCACCCGCTCCAGCGCCTGCCGGTGCTCCTTGGTCGCGCGCTCGCAGGCGGCTTCCGCCGCAACCAGCGACGCGTCACGTTTCGCCAGCGCCGCCTCGCGCTTCTGCACCTCCGCTTCGCCGCGCTCCAGCGACCCGGCCTTCCGCTCCAGCTGCTCATCGCGCTGGAGCAGTTTCTTCTCCACGGCGCCCATCTCCGCCCGTTTGTCCTTCTGCTCCTTCTCCATGGCGGTCCGGGCCTGCAACAACAGATCCTTCGCCTCGACCCTGGCTTCCTTGGCCAGCGTCTCGGCTTCGCGCGTGGCGTTCTGCTTCGTCCGGCCGGCCTGCTCGTCGGCCTGGCGCTGTTGCTCGGCTACGGCCTTGCGACGGATCAACAGATAGCCGCCGACACCGGCCAGCGCGCCGAGGATCGCAGCGATCACATATGTCAGAATGGTCTCGATCACAGCGGGATACTCCCTTCAACCGTGCCGCGTCGGTTCGACGCGCACGCTGCATCGGATCGTGTGGTACGTGAGCAGGATGGAACGCGAGTGGTCAGCAGCCGATCGGCACGAACGAACCGGATCAACCGGATGGTCGGATCAGGAAGGAAAGGCGTTCAAGCAGATTGAAGAACGTAAGCCGTTACACGGGCCGGGATCGATCGCTTCGTGATCGTTGCGCGACGCCCCGCGTCGCTCTTGCTACCGCCAGCCGGACAGGCGCTCCCATCATGTCCCTGATCGTCTGAACCGCCCCGCCCAGCGTGACCCCGGCTACCCGCACCCACCGTGTGACGAATTCCAGTGTTTTCAGCACGTTCGACAAGTTCCGCGTTGGTGTCCTGTCAGCCCTTCTCGTCCCTGCTTCCCGCTGCCACAATGTTCTACCCTGCTGCATTCCCCTCAACGGGGTTGTTCATACCGTATCAAATGCAAGAATTCTTTGCAAGTTCTCTTCGCCAGCATTATTCATGACCGCTTCTGCTGCAATCGCACCCTCGCTGTTGCGACAAGCTTGGCCGCATTCACCAGGCGGCCAAGCGGGCGGCCTCGCCGCTCGCTCGTCCCGGCCGCCTCACCAACTCGGCGGCGCGCACAAACGTGGCGCTCCTTATTCGTCGCGCCGTGCGCCCCTCAACGTACTTCAAAAAGCACGCCTCGGGTTCTCGCGGCTCCGGACGCCCGTCTCACGACGCGATCGTGCGATTTTGCAACGAACCGTCATAAATAACGCGGGCTACCGCTTGCGCGCCGGCTCCAATTGCTCCTCGATAGACTCCATCAGGCTCAGCGCCCGCCGGTCGATCTCGGCATCGCCTTCCTTGCGCGTTTGCTCCGCCTGGAACAGCTGATGCGTGATGTTGAGCGCCGCGAGGACCGCCAGCTTGGCGCGCGTCGCCGTCTTCATCCCCTGCGCCAGCACCCGGATTTGCGTATCCACGTAATTGGCCAGCCGCTTGACGTATTCTTCATCGGCCTCGCCGGTGATGACGTACCGCTGTCCGTAAATTTCAACCTCGATGGTTTTCGTCATAGCGCCTCCATCATACCAAGCTTCGCTTGAGCCGGCGGCTCTTTATCGCTGTATCGTCATTGGCGCCGCCGGATAAACCCCTTCAGTCTTTCTCATCTGATCCACGTTTCGCGTGAGCCCGCTTCAGTCTCCGCCTTGCGCGCTCTCGACAAATTCGAGTGCGTCCAGTTCGCTCAAGACCTTTTCAATGCGCACCTTGATGTCCGCCCGCTCCGACACCCACTGATCGCCGGACGCATGCTGCCTGACGAGCCGTTCCTTTGCCGTGCGCAGATCACTCTTCAACCCGGCGTTTTCACGTTTGAGCGCCTGAATCAATTCCAGCAACTCCCGCACGCGCGCTTCCAGCGAAGCCAGCCTGTCGATCGCCATCGATTACCACCAGATATTGCGGTGTTTCCGGAACATACGCCCAAATATTGAGGCACTATAAAATCCTTAGCAGGTCTTGTCAAGGGAACGGACCGCGCAGGCCTCGCCGCCCAGACGGCGGTATTCGCGGTAACTGCGGAGCACGCGCCGGACATACTGTCGCGTTTCCTGATATGGAATCATTTCCACGAATTCGTCCGGTTCCTTGTCGCCGAACTTCTGGATCCAGCTCGTCACAATCGGCGGTCCGGCGTTGTAGGCCGCGACGGCGTGCACGAGGTTGCCGTTGAACTGCCCCAGTAACTGTTCGAGGTAGCGCACGCCGTACCGGATGTTCGTCTCGTGATCGAACAGGTCGTCGCGGCCGACCGTGCCGCCGTTCCGCTGCGCCACGGCCTGCGCCGTCGTGGGCATCAACTGCATCAGCCCGATCGCCCCGACGCGAGACACCGCGCGCGCATCGTACTGGCTCTCCTCGCGGATGATCGCGGCGGCCAGATAGGGATCGAAGCGGGCGCTGCTGAGTGCGCGGATCGTCGGCAGGTAGACCGTCGGATAGGCCACATTCCAGAGCGACGGCTGCACCGGTTCCAACCCACGCTCGAGCCCGTCGCGGAAATGCAGCCGCGCCAACCGGAGTCCCTGATGGTAGCCACCGGCTTCGCTCAGGCGCGTGATCAGCTCCACCAGCGCCGCGCGATTCCGCACATAACGATCCAACAGCCACGTGACTTCGCGGCCGGCTTCCTGCTCGAGACCGAGCGCGCGCAATTCCACGGCCCGCCGGTAATGCACGTCCTGCTCGATGCCCGACCCGCCGGCCTCGCCCGGCTCGGAGTCCGGCGTTCCGTTGGCGGGATCGGGCGGCGGCACGTCCACGCGGCTGCGCGTCAGTTGGCAATAGTAGGTCCAGGCATATTTCCGGCAGAGCGACTGGTAGGCATCGGCCGTCGTCGAATCCTGCAATCGTTCCAACGACCGCGCCGTCCAGTAGAGCGCCTGCGGATTATTCGCGGGGTCCTCCTTGATGGCGACGAGCTCCTGCAGCGTCTGGACCGCCTCGCGATACTGTCCCGTGCGGTACTGAATCCATCCGATGCGCCACAGGGCCTCCGCGCGCTGCTCCGTGCGATCGCCAAACTGCGTGATCTGGCGATACTGCGCGACGGCCTGCTCGGGTTGGTTCTGGTCGTCGAACCACGTGCCCTGCATGATGAGGATCAGCGCCTGCTGCTCCGACGTCAGCGTCAGCTTCGGATAGGCCTGGCGCAGGCCGACCAGGCGGTCGCCTTCGCTCAGGCGGAGATAACTGCGCGCCAGCCAGACGGCGGCTTCATTCGCCTCGGTCGAAGGCCCGTTGGACGCCAGTTCCTGGAAGATCAGCTTCGCCTGGTCATATCGTTTGAGCCGGACGAGGGCGATCGCGAGCCGGAGCCTGACTTCCTCCCGCTTCGGGTGGCCGGGCGCCGAGGTCAGAAAGGCTTTGAAATCCTCTGCGGCGTCTTCGTTCATCGCCGCCGCCGCAAGTGCCGACGCCCGGGCATAGCGTTCGTCCGCCGTCGGCTTCCAGGGCTCTCCCTCGTTCAGCCGCGACAGCTGCTTCTCCGCCTCATCGGCTTCCGGCGTCTTCGGGTACCGTACCCAGATCTGCCGGAGCGTGACGGAACTGTCGGGCGACCGGTTCCCCTGCGCCTGGCACTCGGCCAGCATCAGCAGCGCGCGCGCCGCGCCGGGATCCTGGGGATCCTGCGTCACGGCCTTCGTCAACGGCTCCATCGCGTAGCCGCACTGCCCCACCCGGAACCAGGCTTCGCCCGAGCGATAGGCGATGCGCGACCCTAGGAGCGTGTCCGGCACGACGTTGGGAATGATCTCCAGATAGGACGCGGCGGATGAGACATCCCCGGATCTCAACAGCGCCTCTCCGATCCAGAGTCGCACATAATCGTCCAGGAGAGTGAAATCAGGCTTCGCGGCGCGCAGGTGTGAGAGCGCCTCGGCCGGCTGACGCTCGATCAGCAGCACGCCCATCGTGAGCGTCGCGCGGCGCGCCCAGAGCGAGCCGGCATGGCGCTCCGTTACCCGCTTGAGACGCTCGAGCTTGCGCGCCGTTCGTTCGTCGGCCGACAGGGCCTCGGCATCGGGCGCCAGCGCGCTGCGAAAACACCGTTCAGCCGTTTCGCAAGAGGGATCGATGTGTGCAGACGGTATCGCGGTCTCCTCTGCGGAGACGGGCACGGAGGACAGCGCCGACAGGAGCAGCAGACACAGGACGCGCATGGCACCTCGGCTACGCATGACCGGACTCAACGGCCTCAATTATATACCAAAGGGGCTGGCTGCGCCGTTTTCGGCTGTGTTAGGCTCCGCGCATGGCTCGACAGGAACGCACCCGCGCCGTTTCCGCCGCCACGCGCACGAATCTGCTCGCGCTCGACCAGCCGGCACTCGAGCGATTCGTGAAGGACCTGGGCTGGCCGAAGTTCCGCGCCCAGCAGATTCTTCGCTGGCTCTACCAGGAACGCGTCCACGACATCGAACGCATGACCGACCTCTCCAAGGCCGAGCGGGCACGTCTCTCGACGCTGGCCGTCATCGACCGGATTGCCGATTGCGAGGTCCGCCGCTCCAGCGACGGAACCAGGAAATTCCTGCTGCGACTGGAGGACGGCCTGGTCATCGAGAGCGTGCTGATCCCGGACGCCGACCGTCTGACGCTCTGCCTGTCCACCCAGGTCGGCTGCACGCTGGACTGCGGATTCTGCCTCACCGGTCAGATGGGATTGAAACGCAATCTGACGGCGCACGAAATGATCGAGCAGGCCCTGGCGGTACTCGACAGCCTGGGACCCGGCGAGCGGCTGACGAACATCGTCCTGATGGGCATGGGCGAACCGCTGGCGAACTTCGAGGCCGTGGCCGATGCCGTGACGCGCCTCACGAACACCCGCTGGGGGCTCGGCATTCCGGCGCGGCGCATCACCCTGTCCACGGCTGGAATGGCCTCCCGCCTGAAGGATGTCGCCGGCCTCGGCATCAACCTCGCCGTCTCCTTGAACGCGACGACCGACGCGCAGCGCAACCGGCTCATGCCGGCGGTCAACCGGCTGCATCCGCTCAACCGCCTGCTGGCCGCCTGCCGGGCCTACCCGCTGCCGCCCCATCGCAAACTCACGTTCGAATATGTGCTGCTGGCCGGCGAGAACGACTCGGAACAGGACGCCAAACGGCTGACCAGGCTCCTCAATGGCATCCGCTGCAAGGTCAACCTGATTCCATTCAATCCCTTCCCCGGCAGCCCCTACCGCCGTCCCGCCGACAGCGACGTGTTGCGCTTCCAGGCCGTGCTGCGGAAGGCCGGCTTTGACGCGCTGATCCGCAAGAGCAAGGGGCGCGACGTGCTCGGCGCCTGCGGCCAGTTGGGCCAGCTCGTAAGCCTGCATCGTTCATGACGGTTCGTGGCGAAATCGCCAAGACGCGTCTTTCTTTTCCATGGCGAGCACCTTCTGACTGTGCGCTCCATTCCGAGCGGAGACAGGCCTATCAGCGGTCTGTCTCCGCCCACACTTTCTATCTTT
>Ga0155970_109_pt4 | contig 23708 bp, 28 predicted proteins | sample RifCSPlowO2_02_FD_107624 | JGI IMG/M metagenome (GOLD analysis project Ga0155970, IMG submission 107624) | Nitrospirae bacterium RIFCSPLOWO2_02_FULL_62_14
ACCATCGGCATCCTGGCCGAGCTGTACAATCCCGGGGCCATCCTGCCGGGCGTCGTCGGTGCGATCAGCCTGATCCTGGCCTTTTACTCGCTGCAATCCCTCCCGATCAATTATGCCGGGGTGCTGTTAATCGTGCTGGGCGTCGTGTTTTTTGTGTTGGAGATTCAGGTCACGAGCTACGGGCTGCTGACGCTCGGCGGGATCGCCTCCATGACGCTGGGAGGGCTGCTGCTGGTGAAGACCGATGCGCCGTTCATGCAAGTGTCGCTGTCGTTTCTGCTGCCGACGGTCATCACCGCGGCGGCCATCATGTTCGGAATGGCCTGGCTGGCGATGAAAGCCCGACGGCGCGTGCCGGTCACCGGCAAGGAAAGCATGGTCGGCGAGATCGCGACAGCGAAGACCGACGTGGCGCCGCACGGGCAGGTGTTTTTGCACGGAGAGCTGTGGGACGCCGTCAGCGAGCAGCCGATCAAGCGGGGGGACGAAGCGGAGGTCCGGTCTATCGAGGGCCTGACGCTGAAAGTCGTCCCGCGCCACAAGTGATGCGTTAAAGGAGACACCGCCATGCAGTTTCTAATTCCGCTCCTCCTGGTCGTCGTCCTCATCTACAACAGCATCAAGATCCTGATGGAGTACGAGCGCGGCGTCGTATTTTTTCTGGGGAAGTTCCAGACGGTCAAGGGGCCCGGCCTGGTGTTCGTGCTGCCGATCGTGCAGCGGCTGATCCGGGTCAATCTGCAAACCGTCACGATGGATGTGCCGCCGCAGGACGTGATCACCCGCGACAACGTCACGGTGAAAGTCAACGCGGTGGTCTTTCTGCGCATCGTGGATCCGCAAAAGGCCGTGTTGGCCGTGCAGGATTATCTCTACTCGACCTCGCAGATCGCGCAGACGACGCTGCGCAGTGTGCTCGGCCAGAGCCAGCTCGACGACCTCCTGTCGAAGCGGGAGGAGATCAACGCGGAGCTCCAGCGCATCATCGATCAGCAGACGGAGCCCTGGGGCGTGAAAGTCTCAGTGGTCGAGGTCAAGAACGTGGACCTGCCGCAGGAAATGCAGCGGGCCATTGCCAAGCAGGCGGAAGCCGAACGTGAACGGCGCGCGAAGATCATCCATGCCGAGGGCGAATTCCAGGCCGCGCAAAAACTGGCCGATGCGGCCGGCGTGATCGCCCAGCATCCGGCGGCACTCCAACTCAGGTATCTCCAAACCCTGGTTGAAATCGCGGCGGAGAAAAATTCGACGACAATTTTCCCTGTCCCGATCGATGTTCTCTCGGCACTCATGAAGTACTTCGAGAAAAAAGACTAGCGCGGTCCTGTCCAAAAATCTCTTTCTCGTTCAATGGGTTGGGCGAAAGTTTTTATCCGCCCGCCCTTGATTTTTAGCCCATAAGCCTTATTTAAACTCTCAAAACAACCTGGACCGGGCAGGTACGAAGCCACGGTGTAGGGTTTAGTGGATCGCAGAGACGTAAGTCGTTATAAATACACGTCTATTCTCTCTGCAGGAAAAGAGCGAATCTTTCAGGATGGGCGAGGCTCTAATGATTTATAAAGGCAAAAGAAGGCTGGAAGAGAGGCGACAGGAGGACCCTAGGGTCGGGGGGTATGCCATGAAGAAAGAATATCCAGCAGAAACAGAGGCCGTGGCGGGGCTGGTCGTGGAAGAAGACGATCCGCAGGCCGGCGATCTGCTCGACCGGATCGAGCGCGGTAACGGCGCGGCGGCCGAAAAGGACGATGCGCCGGAAGTGAAGCGTCGCGTTGCGGCTGCCGAACGGGGGCCGGCCGGACCGTTTGAGCTGGAATCCATTTACTTCCGCTCGTTCGGCGAGCGGCCGCTGCTGAATCGCGAGCAGGAGGTCGTACTCGCGAAGCGGATCGACAAAAGCGATCGCGCCATTCGGGCCGCCCTCCGGGAAGTGGCCGTGCTTGCTTCGCGCATGCGCAAGACGGACAAGCTCAGGGAAGCGATGCACGAATTGCATCAGGTGCGCGGGTTGAGCGGACTCTCCGCGATGGCCCTGGAAAGGGCGGATGTCGCGCTGCTCGCGGTGCTGCAGGAAGCCCGGGGACCGGGAAAAATTTCGGCCCAGCGGGTGAAGCAGTTGAGCCGCTGCCGGCGGCAGATCCGCGAAGCGCGCGTGGAATTCGAGCTTGCCAAGGACGAGATGGTGCGCTACAACCTGCGGCTGGTCGTGGACATCGCCAAGCATTACAACGGCCGTGGATTGGGCCTGCTGGATCTGGTGCAGGAGGGCAATATCGGGCTGATGAAGGCCACCGAGCGGTTCCAGTACCGCAAGGGGTTCAAGTTCAGCACCTATGCGACCTGGTGGATTCGCCAGGGCATCACGCGTGCGCTGGCCGACCAGTCGCGGACCATCCGGCTCCCCGTGCATCTGACCGAGGCCTCGAACCGGATCCTCCGCACGTCGCGCCGGCTTGTCCAGCGGCTCGGCCGCGAGCCGAAGATCGGTGAGCTCAGCGCGGCGCTTCGCCTGCGCCCGGAGAAGATCCAGGAGACGATGCAGCCGTTCCAGGAGCCCGTGTCGCTGGATAATCCCGTCGGAGACGGCGATACGCAGTTGGGCGATCTCATCGCGGACGGGCAGGCGCTGCCGCCGGACGCGCACATCAACCGGATCGAGCAGACGCGCGAGATGGATCGGATTCTGTCCACGTTGACGCCGCGCGAGCAACTGGTCATCCGGATGCGGTTTGGCATCGGACAGGATGAACCGTTCACCCTGGAGCAGGTCGGCGAGCAACTGTCTGTCACGCGCGAGCGAATCCGGCAGATCGAAGCCAAGGCGCTCAAGAAGCTGAAGACGCCGGAGATCCGGCAGATGTTCGCATCCATCAAGTAAGCGGGCGGCAACTGCCATCCACACGGGCGAGGCTTCGGCCTCGCCCGTGTTGTTTGGGGCCCGAAAGTCCCTTCCTCCGTCGGTGGATTTATGAGAGAATGCGCGCCGGCCATCTGGAGGAAGGGCACAATGGCGCGAACGGGTCGGCAGACGGCATTCGTAATCGGGGCTCTGCTCTTTGCATGGTTCGCCGCTCTCCCGGCGACTGGCGCGCACGCCCAGAACGGCGCTCCGCCTGCCAAACCGAAAGACTGGTCCGTTCCGACAGTGGTCGCGGCGGTCCGGCCGTCCGTGGTGACCATCCTCGCCCGCGGCGTCCCTCCCGCATCGGCTCAGCTCGGATTCCCTTCCGGTTCCGGCTTCATCATCGACGAAAAAGGCTACATCCTCACGAACAACCACCTTGTCGAAGGCGTGAAAAGCATCGTGGTCGGGCTGTCGAACGGGCGGCTGACACCGGGACGCGTGGTGGCGCGCGATTTTCTGCTGGACCTGGCGCTGGTAAAGATTTCGGCCACCGATCTCGTCGCGGTGACGCTCGGCCGGTCCTCGCTGCTCCAGACCGGCGAAACCGTCGTCGCCATCGGCAATCCGTTGAAAGGCGGTTCTTCCGTGACGGTCGGTGTCGTCAGCGCGGTGGACCGCTCGATTCTGACCCCGGACGGCGAAACGCTCTATGACCTCATTCAGACGGACGCCACCACCAATCTTGGCAACAGCGGAGGACCGCTGGTGGATCTGTCGGGACGCGTGGTCGGGCTCAACACGGCGGCCGCCCCGTCTGCACAGGCCATCAGCTACGCGATCTCGATGGATGCCGCTGCTCCGTATATTCAATCGATGCTGGTTCGCGGGACGGTCCTGCGACCGGATATCGGCTTTGTTCCGGTGACCGTCACGCCGAGCGTGGTGGCCAGCTTCAATCTGGAGATCGATCGCGGCGTGCTGGCCGCCCAGCTCGACCCGGCCAAACATCTGGGACAGCTCGGCATGCAAAGCGGCGACGTGATTACCGCCGTGGACAATGTCGAAATCTATAATATGGGGGATTTCTGGCACGCGTATCTGAGTCCCGCCGACAAGGCACCGGCGAAACTGTCGGTCTTCGGGAAAAAGGGTCCATTTTCGGTCACGTTGCCGAGGCCGTCGGCGCCGCCGGTGAAACGATGACGCCCCCGGCGGCCTGCGAGGAGGTGCGCCCTGCGCGATCATGTGCAGGCTCGCGACCTCCGGCCGCTGCAGTGGTCCAGCACGAGCTTCTCGAGTATGCTGCGGCATGGGCGCTGCAACGCCGGCTTGTCGACGACCGGATTGCCGGCCGAACGCCCGACACGCTGCTGCTGCTCGAGCACGAGCCGGTGTTTACGGTCGGGCGGACGGCACGCGCGGAACATTGGGGCGGAGACGAGCATGCGCCGCACGTGGCCGGCATCCCGGTCGTTCGTGTCGAGCGGGGCGGATCGGTCACCTACCATGGTCCGGGTCAGCTTATCGGATATCCCATCCTGAGATTGAACCGCTTCTGCCCTGGTCCCAGGACCTACGTCCGGATGCTGGAAGAGGTGATCGTCCGGACGCTGGCCCGGTGGAACATCGCCGGGCGGCGCATCGACAAGCTGCCCGGCGTCTGGACGGGCGACGAGCGGCCGGCGAAGATCGCGGCGATCGGCGCGCGCATTGAACGAGGGGTGACGATGCACGGGTTTGCGCTGAACGTCACCGTGGATCTGGCGCCGTTTTCGCGGATCGTCCCCTGCGGTCTTGCCGATTGCCGCGTGACGTCGATGGCGGAAGTGCTGGCTGGTCCCGTGGATGCGCACGAGGTCCGCCGGTGCCTGGCGGAGCAGTTTGCCGATGTCTTCGTGCTTGAATGGATGGCATCATGACGCTGCCCGCCCTCCCGCACGAGATGGACAATCACACCTTCCGGCTCGCCGTTGCGCAATTCGATCGCGCAGCCGAACTCATGAACCTTGATCCCAATCTCCGGCAGCGATTGAAACTGCCGGACCGGTCGCTGGTCGTCAGCGTGCCGGTCCGGATGGACGACGGGCACGTGGAAGTGTTCACCGGCTATCGCGTGATCCACGATTCGTCGCGCGGACCGTCGAAAGGCGGCATTCGCTACCATCCCGAGGTGAACCTGGGCGAGGTCGCGGCGCTGGCCATGTGGATGACCTGGAAATGCGCCCTGGCCGGTCTGCCCTATGGCGGCGCCAAGGGCGGGGTGCGTGTTGATCCCCAGAAGCTGTCCCGCGGAGAATTGCAACGGTTGACGCGCCGGTACGCGGCCGAGATCTTTCCGTTCATTGGTCCTGACAAGGACGTGCCGGCGCCAGATGTGGGGACCGACGCCCAGGTCATGGCCTGGATCATGGACACCTACAGCATGCAGGTGGGGTTTGCGTCGCCGGGCGTGGTCACCGGCAAGCCGCTGTCCATCGGCGGCAGCCTGGGGCGCGAGGAAGCCACGGGCCGCGGCGTGGTCTACGTGACCCTCGAGGCGATGAAGCATCTCCATCTGGATCCGAAGAAGGCGACGGTGGCGATCCAGGGATTCGGCAACGTCGGGTCGCATACCGCGCGCATCATGCACGAGGTCGGCGCGAAAGTCGTCGCGGTAAGCGACCATACCGGCGGCCTCTACAATAAAAACGGTCTCGACATTCCGAAACTCCTCGCTGCGTCGAATGACCATGGCCGTCCGCTGGGCGACATCAAGCTTGGCGACAGGATCACCAATGAAAACCTGCTGCAACTGGACTGCACGGTACTCGTGCCGGCGGCTCTCTCGGAGCAGATTACGGAGAAAAATGCGGCCAAGGTCAACTGCCGGATTCTCGCGGAGGGCGCGAACGGCCCGACAACCCTGGAGGCGGATCAGATTCTCCACGACAAGGGGGTCTTCATCATCCCGGACATTCTCGCCAATTCGGGCGGCGTGATCGTGTCGTATTTCGAGTGGGTGCAGGACGTGCAACGGTTTTTCTGGAAGGAACAGGATATCCGGGACCGGCTGCATGAGATCATCACCTCCGCCTTCCACCGGACGCTGGAATTCTCCAACAAGCAGAAATCAGGGATGCGGATGGCGGCGCTGATGAGCGGGATTGACCAGGTCGCAAAGGCCCATCTGGCCCGCGGGTTGTATCCCTGAAATGGTCACCTACGTGCTGGCGGCGATTGCCGGAATCTGGATGGCTGACGGGCTGGCCCTGCTGGTTGCGCCCCGTCACGTGATGGCCCGTGTGCGGGAAGCCGTGGCCCTGGCGCCGTCGCTGCTTCGGTGGGAGGGCGCCGCGGCCTGTCTCGGCGTCGTCCTGCTGCTGGGGACGGAAGGAATCCATTATCAGCCGCTGTGGATGGCCGCCGGCGCGGCGATGGTGCTCAAAGGCCTGTTTCTGGCGGTGGGGCCTGAGCCCTGGCGTCACTGGCTTGTTGACTGGTGCCTGCGGCGCGAAGATGTGGACTACCGCTTCTGGGGGTTGGGCCTCTGCACGCTGGCGGTACTCCTGCTGCATGCGCTCGGCTGGATTGGGAACCGGTAACTGATGCAGACCACGCTGGTGCTGGGCTTCATCAGTCTGGTCTGGCTGGCCGCCGGTGCGGCGCTGATTGCCGCGCCGGCCTGGTTGAGCGGTCAGGTGCAACGGCATCTGGCCGATCCCTTTTCACGCTTTTTCCTGTTGCAGGGAGCCGCGCTGACCGGCGTGCTGGTTGTGCTTGGCTCGTCCGTGGAGCAGCGGTCATGGTTCTGGATCGCGGTCGGGAGCCTCGCGACCGCCAAGTCGATGATCCTGCTCGGACTCCCCGCGCATCGCCGGGACCGGCTTCTGTCGTGGTGGTGCGCCCGGCCGCAGTGGCTGCAGCGGCTGGGCGGCGCCGTGACCGTGGTGTTAGCCACGCTGCTCGCGATCTATGCGGTCCGGGGCGGATGATGGATCTGCGCTCCCTGTGGGATCTGCATCGCGCGGCGGACTGGCCGAAGTTTTCCAGTCCGGACGAGGGCGAGCTGATGACGCTGGACACGGTCATCAGCGGCTGCGCGACCTATTATTTTGACGAGCAGAGCCTGGATGGCCCGCGCGTGGCGATGCTGGGACACTGCCTCGACGATCTGGACAGGCTGCTGCCCGACATGCCGGATGAAGCCGGAGAGTATTTCATCCGCCTGCGGACGCTTGCCAGCCTCCTCCTGGACACAGCCCACGGCACGTAACCGGTCGTGTTCATGCGGGCCGAAACGCTTCGTTCATCCTTGCATGTGCGTGGAAGCGTTCGCTACAATGCCGTGACTTTTTTCTTTAGCGGCTTAAAGGAGGCCACAATGGACGTGCAGTCGTGGCGGTTGTTGCTCATGTCGATCGGGTTCGCAGCCGTATTCGGCGCAGCGAATCTGACCGGCGCCGAGCCCTACGAGTTGAGCAAAAACGACGTGATGGATCCCAAAGCCATCAAGAGTTCCGAAGTCTCGCTCTTCGGCGTCAAGCTCGGCGATCCTGAAAGCAAGGCCTACGACCTGCTGGTGAACGAAAAGATTGCGGGCGTGAAAACGGAGCAGGAAGGCACGTTTCTGCTGTTACTGGACGCGCGCAAGCCGACCGGACCGATGGCCGGCGTCCGGCTCATGGACGGCAAAGTCGACCTGATCTTCATCAACAACCGCTTCGCCTACAAGGTCCGGGGACTCTTCCGCAACGTCCTTACCAGCGAAAGCCCGGACGATATCCGCAAGCTGCTCGGCAAGGAGGATTGCGGAGACGAGAATGTGATGGGCGCCGTGATGAACTATGCGAAACAGGGCGTGCTGATTAATTACCTGGGCAAGGACGTCAACGTCGAATTCGCGGTTCCCGGCGGTTGCTGATCAACCCGTTCCCCGCCCCCGCGCTACGCGGGAGTTTCCCGGAAGAATTCCGAACCATTTCCACAGAGTTCCGGATGTTCGATTTCGCGCGCGCAAACCGGCGTCAATGCCGGCGCGCGCAAGTCGTTACTGCAGGGATAGCATGCCCTGGCGCAGCAGCGAGGAGGCGGTGTCCCACCGGCGGTTGGCGTGCAGGAGCACGAGCAGCACTTCTTTGCCGTCCTGAGAGGCCTTGACCACCAGGCAGCGTCCGGCCTGCGAGGTGAACCCCGTTTTGATACCTTCGATGCCGGGGAGGCGGCCCAGCAGCCGGTTGGTGTTCCGGAGCCAATAGGAGCGGTTCGCATTGAGGGGAAAGATCAAGTCGACTTCCTTGCGAACCAGCGCGCGAAAGGTGCGGTCCTGCATGGCGATTTCGCTCAGCGTGGCCAGATCCGCCGCCGTCGTATAATGCGTCGGCGAATCGAATCCGCAGGCGTTGCTGAAATGCGTGTCCAGCAGGCCCATCCGGCGTGCCTTGTTGTTCATCATAGCCACGAACATCTCTTCCGATCCACCCACGTGCTCGACGGCGGCCAGGCAGGCATCGTTGGCCGAGGTGATCAGCATCGCCTTCAGGAGATCCTCCAGTCGGAACACGTGCCCGGCATGCAGCCTGAGATGGATCTTCCGGGCAGCGGCCGCCTTGCGGCTGATCGTCACCGTGTCGCGCAGCTGGCCGTATTCAAGAATGACCAGGGCGGACATGATTTTGGTGAGGCTGGCCGGCGCGACGCGCCGGTTCGCGCGGACTTCGTAGAGCGTGCGGCCCGTGGACAGATCCTTCAGCAGGATGCTCTGCGCCTGCATCCGGTGGCGGCGAAAGAATGTCAGCGAGGGGAGTTCACCGGCCGACGACGCGGCCGCTGTCATGGTCGTCGAAGAAGGCGTATGCGAGGCGTGCACCGTCCCGGAAGCCATCAGGGACAGGATGAAGAACCCCGCGCCTCCCGCGAGCAGCGGAAGGGTCCATGTGGCGGGTCGGTGACGGGGGACCAGGGAATTCATGCGGTGAGAAACAGCCGGTTCACAGGGAGATCGTCTCGCGAACTTTCGCTCCCCGCCACCCGTTGTCCAGAACCTTGTGGAAGAATCGCAGCAAGTCGGCCAGGTCGAGCCAAAATCCGCAGTTGAGGCAGCGCGCGTACAGGCGCCGGCTGAGGAGCGTGTAGTGCCGCTCCACCATCATACATCCATTGCATTTGAGGCATTGCATGGTCCGTCCGTATCATACCACGAGCCGTCGTCACGTCTGGCGTAACTGGAACTCTGATCGTGTTTGTACCCTGCGTTGTCCGCGCTGTCAAGCCTGGGGCTGATTCAACGCAACCGGTTCATGATCAACGCCACGCACCCTGCCAGCATGCCGCCGCCCAGGATGGTCATCGTGAACGTCAGCACGGCATTCGCGCTGCCCGTCGGATGTGTCTGGTACAGCAGATCGTGCACGCCGCCCTGGATCATCAGGATGGAGAGTGTCAGCAGCGCGCCCATGCCGAACCACCAGAAAAATGTTCTCATGCCGGTCCGCCCTGCCGCCTGGTCACCAGGACAGTTTCCCGGAGCGGTTCACGACGCCGGCCTCGGCGCGATGGGGTGCGCTCCCTGATGGAGAAAAATGCTCACGCTCCCCGCGCCGTTGCTGACGACCGCCAGTCCCGGCGGCTCCGCGGCGTTCGGTTTTAACGACAGGGGCGCAATGGCGAAGGGGCCCGCACTCACACGGTAGTTTTTGGGGGGATATTTGAACGTGCCGTCGCCCTTCCCGAACAAAATCGAGAGATCGCTGGATTGGATGTTCACGATGGCGACATCAGCCATCCGATCGCCGTCGAAATCGCCGGCGACGCCGTGCACCGGCCCCGCGTCCGCGCCGGATTCCTTGCCGTTCTGGAACGTTCCGTTGCCGTTTCCCAGAAAGACGACGAAGCTGTCGCGCTCGCCGTTGATGACGAGCAGGTCGGTCTTGCGGTCATTGTTGAAGTCCGCGAAGGACACGCCAAGCGGACGCTTGCCGGTCCGGTAATCCACGGGATCGCGGAAGGAGCCGTCGCCGGCGCCGGTCCAGACCGTGACGGCGTTGCTCATGGGCCCGCCGTTGGTGACGAGAAGATCCTGCTTCCCGTCCTGATTGAGGTCGGCCAGGGCGAGCGAAGTGGGCGTGTCGCCGTACTCGTAGCGCTGGCCGGGCGTAAACGTGCCGTCGCCGACGCCCAGCAGCACAGCGATTTTGTCGTTGCGCAGCGCCACGACAAGGTCGGGTTTCTGATCTCCATTCACGTCGCCGGCCGCGATCGAAATCGGCGTTCTCTGCACGGGATACCGCTGTCCTTCGCTGAACCGCCCGCCGGCCAGTCCGAGGAACAGGACGACCTGGTCGCTGCCCGCGCAGGCGACGGCGATGTCCGTCCGGCCGTCTCCATTATAGTCGCTTAAGGCGAGCGCCCGCGGTTCCACGCTGACATGCAGTTGTTTGGGCTCCTTGAAGCTGCCGTCGCCGTTGCCGAACAGGATCGACAGCGAGTCATTGCCGATGTTCGTGACGATCAGATCCGTCAGGCCGTCCTGGTTGAAGTCCGCCGTGGTGACGGAGGTGGGATTCTTGCCGACCTTATACGTCGCGTAGAGATAAAAGGGATCGGGAGGCGTGAACGGTTCACGCTGGGGGCAGCCGGCGACGGTCAGCCAGGCCAGGAGCAAAACGCCCCAGGCGTCAGGTCCGAGAAGAACCGGGCGGCGGTACACGGTCAACGGTGCCCCCTCACAGAATCCGGTTTCCTCTTGGCCGGCCCCAGGTGTGTCACATCGGAACGGGGGGAGTATACCGAGGCTCTGAACCAGCCGCAATCCCCGAATTTCCCCTGGCAGATTGGAAGAAGACTAGGCTACAATGCACCCTCCACCGTGGGTTGAGGACGCACGCGCCGTGCTCAGCTCAACCGAAGGTTGGTATCAAGAATCGAGGCTGATTGGCGGCAAAGTACCTCGTCGTTCGCATGTGACCCGTCGGGAGCCACTGGGTCGAGCGATCGAAGCGAGCGGTTCGAGTGAAGTTTGGGACGGGGGGAGCAATGTCAGACAAAGTGAAAATCAACTTGACGATGTACGGCATCGCCGAGGTTCTGAAATGGTGCATTGATCGGAATCATGGTCGGATTCCGGGCGTGGATACCGAGGGGTTCAAGAAGATGCAGGCGTTGCTGGCGGAGAAGCCGCAAGCCGGAGATTACTTCACATTGGATCAGTTCTGGAAGAAGAGTGTCGTGCTCGAGTTGACGTCGGAAGAAGTCGCGACGATCGACCGCTGCCTCTACGACATCCCCAATTTCGACAACGTGCCGTTGCCGCAGATCCGGCACAAGTTCTGGCCGAAACAGTCCGCCGCCCACTGAGCGCTCATTACTCGTTAACCGCCCTTCGATCTGACTCAGGGCCGTGAGCTTGCCGAACGGTTATTCGTTAAACGGAAGAACAGATTTTCTCGCGGTTAACATTTCACGATTCACGTCTCTCGTCCGCTCGGACGCCAGCCGGTCCGTGCAATAGCGCTTCACGGGGTCCGTGTCGGCATCGGGATCGGTGCCGTCCCACAGCACCTCGCGCAGGTTCCAGTGTACGATGGGGTACAGGAGGGCGCCCGATCCGGTCAAGAGCAACAGACGCACGTGGGTCATCATCTCCTCTTCCTCCGACCGGAGCTGCAGCCGGTCGAACACCCGTTCGTACCATTCGCGCGTCGGCTGCTGTTTTGTCCGTGCCTCCTGCAGCCGTCGATAGGTCGTGTGCGCGTCGTCCGTTCCGGTTTCGCCGGACAGCGAGGTCCGCCAGACGGTTTCCAGCCGCAGCACTTCTTCCTGCGACGCAACATACTCGATGGCGAGGCTGGTAAAACACTCGCGCTCCCGCTCCACGGCGGTTGCGCACCCGGCGAGAACGGTCATGAGAGTGACCACGCAGGCCGCGCGCAGCGTCATTGTTCCCCTTTCACCCGCGGTAGTATGTCTGGTTCGGCTCGCTTCAGAGGCAGCCGAAGCGAACCACTCCGCACTATTATTTCATTTTACAGGGAAACTTTTGCCATGCCAAACATCGTTTGAACCCCCTCGACAAGCTCGGGGCCCTGAGCGCGCCGAAGGACGGCGGGGCATTCAGCGTCGAAACGCACTGACGCCCGCCGAGAAAAACCTTAATTTTGGTCCGGCTTTGTGAAACGGAAAGGGGGAGCTGATCTGCCGCCACTGACGTTACAGGGAACCTTCTCCCCTCAAATAGCGTCGGAACCGTTCCATGAGCTCCGCGCCCAATGTGCCGCCTTCGGGCTTTTGGGTGGCCGGATTATGAAAGTGCTGGCGAATTTCCTCGAGGCGCTTTTCCGCCTGTTCGTTTCCCTTCAGCCGCTTGGTTTTCTCCAGCGCGGTGTCGAAGGCATCGAAGGTCAGCTGGTTGTAACCAAAGGACCGGATCCGCTTGACGGCCTTCATCATGGCCTCGTTCCGGAACGTCGTGAGATGGTCCGAATCGATCTCTTTCAACCCGAGTTTCCGCGCCCGCCGCTCGGCGGCCTTGCGGATGCCGCTGCGGACGAAATCCGGGGAGGTCTGCAGGCGCTTCCAGGCCTCGTCGCTCCAGGCAACCTGCTCCTGGGGTGCGTCCCATAGTTGCACAAGGGCGGCTTCGTCGATCCGGGCAAGCCCCTTCTCGCGGGCCATGTCTTCGGTGTCCCGCCTGAGCATCTGGGAGACGAATTCCACGGCGATCGGCGGGGACTGCTTGATCTTGTCCTGCAGGCGCGCCTGCGCGCCCTCGGTCCAGTCCATGGGCGGCCTGGTCGCTTCCTGGATGTCGCCCAGCGCCTCGACTTTTTCATAGAGGTCGATGTTGACCTCCATGTGCCCGCCCTCGCGGGCCCGTTCTTCGGCGATCTGGCGGATCATGCCGCGCATGAACTCCGGGACCAGGCTCAGGCGTTCCCGGGCCGCCGCCGTCCATGGCAGCCGGCCCTGGGCCATCTCGTCGGCCGCCGTGGCCATCCCGGCCGCCCCCCCCATGCTGCCCATCATCTGGCTCTTGAACTGATCGAGAATCTCGCCGGTGATGGCGGTATAGCCGAGTTCGCGGGCTTTCTTTTCAGCGAGGCGCTTGACCATGCCGCGCAGGAAGACGGGGGCGCGCTCCATCCGCTGGAGGGCGTCGTCGGTCCAGGCAATTTCCGGTACTGCAGTCTGCGGGGATGCGTCGGGACTCATGGCGCGGCTACTTGTTCAGCAGCTCCTTCAGTTCTTTCCCGGCCTTGAAGAAGGGAACCTTCTTGGCCGGCACCGAGACCGTTGCGCCGGTTTTCGGGTTGCGCCCCTCTTTCATGCGCCGGCTGCGCAGCCGAAAGCTGCCGAATCCGCGAATCTCCGTCTTGTCGCCCCGATGGAGCGAATCGCGGACGCTGTTGAACATCGTGTTGACCACGATCTCCGCCTGCCGTTTGGTCAGGAGGGAGACCTGTTCCGACACCTTCTCGATGATCTGCGCTTTGGTCATGGCGTCCTCCATACCACACTTCACTTCGTGTGAGCCGCGGCCTCTTTATCGCTTTATCGAATCTAAGGCCGCGGAGAAACCCCACCAGAGATTTCTTTTTCAAATACTGCACTTCGTGCGCGTCGCAATTTGCGACGAACGGTCCCTCAGAATGCCATCAAATATTTGAGCTGGATCCCCGTTTGAAAATCGAATGTTGGCAGCAAACCCTGCATGCGGCTGTCGATGAGCTCCCTGATGGAAAACCGCTTCTTCGGCTCGACCAGCGTGGGCTCCCCCTCGATGCCGACCATGTCCGCGGCGATGCGCACGGCGTCATCGAGATCGCCCAGTTCGTCCACCAGCTTGGCGTCCAGGGCCTGCCGGCCGGTAAAGATGCGTCCGTCCGCCAGCGTCCGGACAGCGGCGACGTCCAGCGAGCGCCCCTCCGCCACGGCCTCGATGAACTGGTCGTGGACGTCGTCCATGACGGATTGCAAAATACGGCGGTCGTCGGCGCCCATTTTTCGGAACGGCGAGCCGATGTCCTTGTAGTGCCCGCTCTTCACCACCACGCCCTCCACGCCGACTTTTTTCAGCAGGCCCTCCAGGTTCACCAGTTCCATGATCACCCCGATGCTGCCGGTCAGCGTGCCGGGGTTTGCGATGATCCGGTCCGCCGCCGCCGCGATATAGTACCCGCCCGATGCGGCGACCGTGCCCATGGAGGCGACGACGGTCTTGTTCTGTTTGTTGCGGACGCGCTGCACGGCGTCATGGATTTCCTGCGACGGGACGACTCCACCGCCCGGACTGTCGATGCGCAACACGATCGCCTTGACGGACGAGCTGTCCCCGAACCGTTTGAGATCCGCCACCGTGTCTTTCGCGTCCAGGATGACGCCCTCGACGCGAATCAGCCCGATGCGGTCCTTACCGGGCACGTCCGCATCGGACAGCAGGGCGTTCGCCGCGAACAGCAGCGCCACGCCGGCCAACGCCAGCCAGAAGAAACGCCGCCAGCGTTTCTTCTGGCGGGGCGCCTGTGGTGCGGATTCGTCAGTCATGGGTGACGCGTGCGGCTGAGCGGGGCTCAGCCTTCCTCTCCTTCGTGGTCAGTCCGCTTCTTCGACTTTTTCGCCGCGCGGCCGAGGCTTTGATCCACGGCTCCCTGCGTAGCATGATAGTCATCCATGTGCTTGCGATCCGTGTCCATCTGGTGTTCACGCAGGCTCAGGGCGATTTTCCGTTCCTCGCGATCCACCTTGATGATCTTGGCCGTCACCTCGTCCTGGGGCTTGAACTTTTCCTCCAGGCGCGCCGGGGGTTGCAGGTTGGCTTCGCTGATGTGGATCAGCCCTTCCACGCCGCCCTCCAACTCGACGAACACGCCGAAGTCGGTGAGCTTGGACACCTTGCCGGTGACGTTCCCTCCCACCCGGTAGCGATCCGGGATGTCCACGTCCCATGGATCGCGCGACAGCTGTTTATAGCCGAGCGAGAGGCGCTCCTTTTCCTTGTCGATGCGCAGCACGACGGCTTCCACGGCCTGGCCCTTCTTGAACAGTTCCGAGGGATGCTTGATGTGCCTGGTCCACGACATGTCGGAGATGTGGATGAGCCCGTCGATGCCCTCGTCCAGGCCGATGAAGGCGCCGAAGTCGGTCAAGCTCTTCACCTTCCCCTGGATTCTGGTGCCGGCCGGGTATTTGGCCTCGACCATGTCCCAGGGATTCGGGGCGGTCTGCTTCATGCCCAGCGAGATCTTGCGGTTGGCCGGTTCGATGTTGAGCACGGCGGCCTCCACCTGGTCCCCCACGGAAACGAGGCGGGAGGGGTGCCGGACTTCGTGCGACCACGACATCTCCGAGACATGCACCAGGCCCTCGACGCCCGGCTCGAGCTCGATGAAGGCGCCGTAATCGGTCAGGCTCACGACCTTCCCCTTGACCCGTGTGCCGATCGGATATTTGGCGGCGACGCCGGTCCAGGGATCCGAGCCCTTTTGCTTGAGGCCCAGGGAAATGCGTCCGGTTTCGCGGTCGTACTTCAGGACGATGACTTCGACCCGGTCGCCCATGACGAACATCTCCGACGGATGTCCGACACGTCCCCACGACATGTCGGTGATATGGAGCAGGCCGTCGATGCCGCCCAGGTCGATGAAGGCGCCGTATTCGGTGATGTTTTTCACGATGCCCGGGACCAGCTGCCCTTCCTTCAGGTTGGACAGCGTGGTTTGCCGACGCTTGTCACGCGATTCTTCCAGCAGCACCCGGCGAGACACGACGACGTTGCCGCGCCGATGGTTGATCTTGATGATCTTCAGCGGGAACGACTTGCCGACCAGCCCGTCCAGATCCCGGATCGGATGCAGATCGATCTGCGAGCCAGGGAGAAACGCCTTGACGCCGATGTCCACCATCATGCCGCCCTTGATGCGGGAGAGGATCTTGCCGTCCACGATGCGCTCTTCGTTGAAGGCTTTTTCGAGGTCCTCCCAGACCTTCATCTTGTCGGCTTTTTCCTTGGAGAGAATCAGATTGCCGTCCGCATCCTCCCGCTCCTCGATGTAGACCGCGATCCGGTCGTTGACCTTCAGCCCCTGCAGATCCTCGCTGCTGAACTGCTCGGCGGGAATGATCCCTTCGGACTTGTAGCCGATGTCGACGACGACCTGGCCCTTGCCGACGGCGACGATCCGGCCCTCGATGATCGTGCCTTCCTCAAAATTCTTGAACGTTTCCTCGTACAGCGCGGCCAGCGCGGTCCGATCCATTTGTTCTCCTGCCTGCTGTGATGCGGTGCTCATGCGTGCGATACCAATCCTTCCTGGTCCCTCCGACTCTCGTCGGGTGCTGATGGTTAAAATGCCCGGTCTCACTCAGCCTTGCGAGACAGGGCAGCCGACTGTCGTTCGACCGGATCGGCCGGCGGGGCCACCTGCCCCAGGTCGGCGATCCTGTCCATGACGGTCCGGCTCACGTGCTGATACAGATCCTTTCCCGAGAGGCGCTGCGCCGCCTCCGTAAAATCAATCGGCGTCCCGAACGTCACGCGGATCGGATGCAGCGAGATCCGCCGTCCCCCCAAGGGAAGCACCTCCCGCGTGCCGGCGATGTAAGCGGGAATCACGGCGCAGCCCGTCTCCGCCACGATGACGCCCACTCCGGGCTTTCCCCGCCTCAATCGTCCATCCGGTGTCCGGGTGCCCTCCGGATAGATGACCACGATCTTGCCTTCGCGGATCAGGCGGACGGCCTTGCCGAATCCGCTGCGGTCCAGCCGGTCCTGCCGGATCGGGATCCACCCGAGCCACTGTATGACCGGTCGAAGGACGGGAAGAAAAAGATCCTGCCGTCCCAGATGCCACATGCGCCGTCTGACGGCGGCTCCCATGAAGGGAATGTCGACGTAGCTGGCATGGTTGGCCGCGATAAGCACGCCGCCCCCCGCCGGGACATGTTCGCGTCCCACCACCCGGTAGCGGAACAGGAGCCGCCCCGCCGCATTGACCAACAACCACAGGATGCCATACGCCACATTGCTCACAGGCTCGATAAACGCTTCACGCGTATGCGATCACTAAGCCGAATCTGTTGTGACGAATTGCACTGCCCGGTAGCGGAACAGGAGCCGTGTCCATCGACACCGGACATTGACCAACAGTCATAGGATGCCATACGCCACATTGCTCACAGTTTCGCTGCAATCTTCCCCATCATGCGGTCGACCACCTGCTCCACCGTGAGCGCCGAAGAATCAATCACCTCCGCGTCCACCGCCGGAACCAGCGGCGCGATCGCGCGCGACCGGTCCCGCTGATCCCGCGCTTCAATTTCCTGCTTCGTCCGTTCCAGCGGCGCCGACCGCTCCGCACCGGTCAGGTCCTGCTGTCGGCGCCCGGCGCGCGTGTTCACGTCGGCATCCAGAAAAAACTTTGCCTCGGCCGAAGGAAATACCCGCGTGCCGAGATCCCGTCCTTCTGCTACCACGCCCCCGGCTTCGCCCACGCGGCGCTGGACCGGGAGCAGCCACTCACGCACGGCCGGAAAGGCCGACACCTGGGAGGCCATGGCGCTGATCTCCGGGGTCCGGAGATCGTTCGTCACATCCCGGCCATCCACAGCCACGTGCACCCCGTCGCTTCGCTGGTCCATGCTTACCTGCATGGAGGGAAGCATGGCCGCAATACTCTTTTCATCCTCCGGGCTCATGCCCACCGACCGGACTTTCCAGGCCACGGCCCGGTATAACGCACCAGTGTCGAGATACAGGTACCCGAGCCGTACAGCCAATTGTCTGGCGACCGTGCTCTTTCCAGCCCCGGCAGGACCGTCAATCGTCACGATCAGTCGTCGGGCCTGATGGCGCGACGCAGGCTTATTGATCTGTGAGGTGTGTATTGTATAGACCTCAACTAATTTTTGTCAATAATTCCAAGAGCTTCGATTCAAATCCCGGAAACGAAGTTTCAATGCAATCGGTGTCCTGAATTCTGGTTTCACTGTCCGCGGTCAATCCGGCAATAGCGATGGACATGGCGACACGATGGTCGCCGTAACTGGTGCAGGCAGCTCCACGGAGCCGCTTCGACCTGGTATTCCCAAGTCCCTGAATGATCAGGCCATCTTTAGTTTCTTCGGCCGAGGCCCCCATCTTTCTCAACTCTGTCGCCATGGAGGCGATCCGGTCGCTCTCTTTCACGCGCAACTCACCGGCGCCGGTAATGGCGGTTTCTCCTTCGGCGAGGGCGGCAGCCACGCAGAGGATCGGGAACTCGTCGATAGTCTGGGGAATGCGTTCTGCGCCGATCCGGACGCCATGCAGCGAAGCCGCGCGGACACGGAGATCGGCAACCGGCTCACCGGCTTCTTCGCGGCGATTGAGGATTTGAATGTTGGCACCCATCTCGGTCAAAATTTCAAGGATGCCGGTTCTGGTCGGATTGATCCCGACAGAGGTGATTGTCACATCGGATCCGGGCACCAGTGTGGCGCCGACGATAAAAAAAGCGGCGGCGGACAGATCGCCCGGCACCACGACCGGCTTGCCCGCCCATCCGACAGCGGGGCGTCCCTCGATGGAGACGGCGGAATCGTCCTCCTGGACCGGGATGCCGAAGTGCCGGAACAGCCGTTCCGTGTGATCGCGGGATTTGCGCGGTTCGCTGACGCGCGTCGTTCCTTCGGCATAGAGGCCGGCCAGCAGCAGGGAGGATTTGACCTGCGCGCTGGCGACGGGAGACGCATAGGTCAGCCCGCGCAGGCGGCTGCCGGTGATGGCCAGGGGGGCCAGCTCACCGCCCTTGCGTCCCGCGATCGTCGCGCCCATTTCGCGCAGCGGTTTTACGACCCGCCCCATCGGTCTCCGCCTGATCGATTCGTCGCCCGTCAGGATCGTGAAGAAGTCCTGACCGGCCAGCAGGCCGGCCAGCAGGCGGATGCCGGTGCCCGAATTGCCGCAGTCCAGCGGCTGCGACGGCTCCGTCAACCCCCAGAATCCCTTGCCCCGCACGCGGAGCTGCTCCGGGCGTTCCTCGATCTGAATGCCCATGGCCTGAAAGGCCCGCATCGTGTTTAGGCAGTCTTCGCCGCGACCGTAGGCGGAGATCGTGCTGTCGCCTTCCGCCAGCGCGCTCAGGATGATGGCGCGGTGCGTGATGGATTTATCGCCGGGGACGGCAATCGTGCCCCGCAGGGGGCCGGCCGGTGTGATGGTCAGTGCAGACATGGGTGAGGGATGATGGATGTATAGCGCAACTTGCGCGAATGGCGCGAGGAGCGCGAAACGTTTTCAAGACACGCGAAATCTTCGGGACGAGTCTCGCGCGTCCCGCCCTTCTCGCACGTCTCGCAGAGTATGTCACCTGTCACTCGTCACCCGTTACTGGTTGTTCAGTTGCTCTCGGACTCGCTTGGCCCGCTCGAGTTCCTGCTCGATGGCCGGCCCGTCGCCGGCCTGGATGAGCTGTTTCAGCCGCTGGAGATGGCGTTCGTACGTTTCGATCTGCGCCACCAGATTGTCGCGATTCCAAAGGAAAATATCGCGCCACATTTCGGGTGAGCTGGCGGCAATGCGCGTGGTGTCCCGCAGACCGCCGCCTGAATAGGCCAGCAGGTCCAGTTCCTTCGTGGTCTGCTGCACCTCAATCAGCGCGTTGATCAGCGCGAAGGCGGCGATATGCGGCAGGTGGCTGACCGCGCCCAACACCTTGTCGTGCAGCATCGGGTCCATGGTCAGTACGATGGATCCTGCCGCTTCCCACAGGGCGCGGATGGCCTGCAGGGCCTGCGGGTCGGTCCGTGTTGTCGGCGTCAGAATGCAGCGGGCGCCCTTGAAGAGCGTGACGGAGCCGGCCGCCACACCGGTTTTTTCCTTGCCGGCAATCGGATGTGCGCCGACGAACCGCACCGTCTTCGGCAGGAGCGTTTCAGCCTGTTCCACGAGCGCGCCCTTGACGCTGCCGACGTCGCTGACGATCGCGCCGGGCTTGAGGGACGCGCCCCACTCCTTCACATGCCGTTCGTAGGTGTCGACGGGAGTGGCCAGAATCACGAGGTCGGCGTCGCGCACGCCGTCTTTGGCGTCCGAGACGTAGCGGTCGATGGCGCCGAGTTCGACCGCCGTCTTCAGATTTTCGATCCGCCGTCCGACGCCCACGACGGAATCGGCCAGGCCGTCGCGCTTGAGGATCATCCCCAGCGAGCCGCCGATGAGGCCGACGCCGATGATCGCCACCTGCTTGAAATGTACGGATGCGTTCGGCTGTCCAAGCATGACGGAGGAGGATCTGCCGAGCGGCTGGGGAGTCATGGAGGTCAGACTTCCCGCCCGACCGCCTCGGCAATTTTTTTGAGGTCCTGCATCAGATCCTTGAACTTGCTGGGCTTGATGGATTCCTCGCCGTCGCAGAGGGCGCATTCCGGATTCGAGTGCACCTCGATCAGGAGGCCGTCCGCGCCCGCGGCGATGGCGGCCTTGGACATGGGCGCGACGAGGTTCCATTTGCCGGTGGCATGGCTCGGATCCACGATGACCGGCAGGTGGGACAATTCCTTCAATGTCGGAATGGCCGCCAGGTCCAGCGTGTTGCGGTATTGCGTTTCGAACGTCCGGATGCCGCGCTCGCAAAGCATGACGTTACGGTTGCCGCGGGACATGATGTATTCCGCGGACAGGAGAAACTCCTTGATGGTGGCCGACAGGCCGCGCTTCAGCAGCACCGGTTTGTCGTAGGCGCCGACTTCCTTCAGGAGCTCGAAGTTCTGCATGTTGCGGGCGCCGATCTGGATGATGTCGGCCTTTTCGAGGAACAGCTCGATGTCGCGCGTGTCCAGGATCTCGCTGACCACCGGCAGGCCGGTTTTTTTCTTGGCTTCGAGGAGGTAGTCGAGCCCCTCGCGCCCCAGCCCCTGGAAGGAGTAGGGGGATGAACGCGGCTTGTAGGCGCCGCCCCGTAAAATACTGGCTCCGGCGGCCTTCACTTCCTGGGCGATGCCGACCGTCAGTTCGAGCCGCTCCACCGCGCAGGGGCCCGCCATCATCGTGAGTTTTTTCCCGCCGATCTTGACGCCGCCGACGTCGATGACCGTGTTCTCCTTCCGGAATTCACGGCTCACCAGTTTCCAGGGCGCCAGAATCGGCAGCACGCTCTCCACGCCCGGCAGGGCGGTCAGCGGCTGGTTCTGGAGAATGCGGTCGTCGCCGATCACGCCGATGATCGTCCGCTCCTGTCCGTGGGAGACGTGGGACTTCAGGCCCAACTCCTGGAGCCGCTCCATAATATGTTCGATTTCTGGTTCCGTGACTTCCGGCTTCAGCACGATAATCATGGCGTCTTTTCCCTTTTCAGTTACCGACCCAGGACTGTCTTGAGTGCCTGCAGGAATTGTCGGTTTTCTTCCGGCAGGCCGATGGTGACTCGTACGGTGGTGCCTTCAATGTGACGGATGATCACGCCTTCCCGCAGCAGGGCTTCGAACAGGGCGCGTCCGTCGCGGCCGGCGTCAAAATACAAAAAGTTGGCTTCGCTGGGAAGCGGCTGGAGTCCGAGCGCGGCCAGCCCGGCCTCTACGCCCGCCATTTCCGTCTGGTTCATCGCGCGGCTCTTCGCCACGTGCTCCTCGTCGTCGAGCGCGGCCAGCGCGGCGCGCTGGGCCAGGCTGTTGGCGTTGAACGGCGGCCGCACGCGGTTGAGATAGCCGGAAATTTCCGCCGTCGTCACGCCGTAGCCGATCCGGAGCCCCGCGAGGCCGTAGATCTTGGAGAACGTCCGCAGCACGATCGCGTGGCGCCCCCGGCGGACGTATCCCAGGCTGTCCGGGAACTGCGGGCTGCGGACATACTCGCAATAGGCCTCGTCGAACACGACGATTGCGTGCGCCGGCACCTTCGCCATGAGCGCGTCGACCTCCGCGGCGCTTACCATCGTGCCCGTCGGATTGTTGGGGTTGCAGACGAACAGCAATTTGGTGCGCGGCGTGACGGCCTTGGCCATGGCGGTCAGGTCATGACGCCCGTCCTTGAGCGGCACGATCACGGATACTCCGTGCGCGGCCGTGACCTCCATCTTGTAAATCACGAAGGTGTTGTCCGCCATCACCGCTTCGTCGCCCGGCGAGAGAAAGGCGCGCGCCAGCATGCCGATGATCTCGTCGGAGCCGTTCCCCAGGATCACCTGGTCCAGCGACACCTTCCAGCGGTCGGCCAGGGCGGTGCGCAGGCGGTGGGCGCTTCCGTCCGGATACCGGTTCAGCGTCCTGGCCGCGTCCGCCAGCACCGCCAGCGCCTTCGGGGAAGGTCCGAGCGGGTTCTCGTTGGAGGCCAGCTTGATGATGCGCGAAAGCCCGAGCTCGCGCTGGAGCTCCTCAATCGGCTTGCCCGGCACGTAGGGCGAGAGCGCGGCGATATCTTTGTGAACGTGTAACGACATGGCTTAGCTGTGCGCCGGATACGATCCGAGAACTTTCATGAACAGGCAGCGCCCCTTGATCTCGTCCAGCGCTTTTTTGACGCGATCCTCCTCGGCGTGCCCCTCGATGTCGACGAAAAAGATGTACTCCCAGGCCTTCCGTCGGGACGGCCGGGATTCGATCTTCGTCAGGTTGAGGCCGTGCGAGGCGAAGGGGCGCAGCAGATCGTAGAGCGCTCCGACTTTGTCCTTGACGGACAGCATGACCGACGTTTTGTCCTTGCCCGTCCGCTCCGGCGCCTTCTTCGACAGGATCAAAAAACGGGTGAAGTTGTTGATGTTGTCCTCAATCCGCGATTTCACGACCTTCAGCCCGTACAGCTGCCCCGCCAATTCCGAGGCGATGGCCGCCGCGGACGGGGTATCCCGGCACAACTCGGCCGCCCGGGCCGTGCTCGGCACTTCCGACACCGGCACATTCGGCAGGTTTGTCTCCAGCCAGTTCCGGCACTGCGCGATGGCATGGGGATGCGAGTAAATCTTTTTGATCCCCTCCAGCCGGCCCGTTTTTGATAACAGATAATGGGAGACTTCCTGCAATATCTCGCCGTAAATCATCAAATTCGAGTCGAAAAACATGTCGAGCGTATGGTTCACCACGCCTTCCGTGGAGTTTTCGATCGGGACGACGCCGAAATGCGCCCGCCCGCGCTCCACCTCGTTGAAGACGTCCTTGATGCTGGTGACGGCGATATAGTCCGCCGACGTGCCGAATTTCTGGATGCACGCCAGGTGCGTGAACGTCGCCGGAGGACCCAGATACGCGACCTTCTGGGGGCCTTCCAGCGACAGCGATGCGGACATGATCTCGCGGTAGACGCTCCGGATCGCCTCGTTGGGGAACGGACCGTGATTGTGCGTCGTCAGCCGCTCGATGATTTCCGCTTCCCGGGCCGGCGTATGGAGGTTGGCCTCGGCGTCGACCCGACGCTTGGCCTTTCCGATCTCGATGACGTGCTGGGATCGCTCGTTCAAGAGGCGCAGGATTTCATCGTCGATCCGGTCGATTTCCTTCCGGAACGACTGCAACTCCTTGGAGGGACCTGTCCGGTCTTTCATGACCACGTCGGGCTGGCTCTTTCACCCAGCTCCTGTCCTTTCTCATAGGATGGGACTAAATAAAAATGATACAAGAAGCCAGACAAGCTTTGCAAGGAATATCAATGGGATGGAACCGTCCCGCAGATCGTATCGAGGAAACTTTTGTCCCAGGTTGCAAAGCCAATGCGGATGTGGATAACAAGGGCCGGCGGCGGCGAAGCCTAGGGGAGGAGATCTTTCTGCTTGCCGAAGTGGGAAAACGCAAGACGGGTGGCCTGCCGGCCCCTTCCGGTTCGCTCCAGATAGCCGGATTGGATGAGATAGGGCTCGTAGACATCCTCCAGCGTCGTCTTTTCCTCGTTGACGGCGGCGGCCAGCGACTCCACGCCGACCGGCCC
>Ga0155970_135_pt8 | contig 23244 bp, 22 predicted proteins | sample RifCSPlowO2_02_FD_107624 | JGI IMG/M metagenome (GOLD analysis project Ga0155970, IMG submission 107624) | Nitrospirae bacterium RIFCSPLOWO2_02_FULL_62_14
GTTGAGCGGGCTCGAGGCGGTGACGATCAGGCCCGATTCCAATTTCGTGAACATCGGGGAGCGGACCAACGTGACCGGCTCGCCCGCCTTCGCGAAGCTGATCCTGGCCGGGGACTACGACCAGGCCCTGTCCGTCGCCCGGCAACAAGTATTGGGCGGCGCGCAGATCATCGACATCAACATGGATGAGGGCATGCTGGATTCCAGGGCCGCCATGGAGAAATTTCTCCGGCTGGTGGCCTCGGAGCCGGACATCGCCCGCGTGCCGATCATGGTCGACAGCTCCAAGTGGGAGGTGCTGGAGACGGGCCTGAAGAACATCCAGGGGAAGGGGATCGTTAACAGCATCAGCTTGAAGGAGGGCGAAGCCAGGTTCATCGAGCAGGCGACGCTCGTCCGTCGTTATGGCGCGGCCGTGGTCGTGATGGCCTTCGACGAGCGCGGGCAGGCGGACACGGTCGAGCGCAAGGCCGAGATCTGCGCGCGCTCGTACAAGCTCCTGACGGAGCGGGTGGGGTTTCCGCCGGCGGACATCATCTTCGATCCCAACATTCTGACGGTGGCGACCGGGATCGAGGAGCACAACAACTACGCCGTGAACTTCATCGAGGCCACGCGCTGGATCAAGGCCAACCTGCCGCACTGCAAAGTCAGCGGCGGGGTCAGCAACATTTCGTTCTCGTTCCGCGGGAACAACGTGGTGCGGGAGACGATGCACGCCGCTTTCCTGTATCACGCGATCAAGGCCGGGCTGGATATGGGCATCGTAAATGCCGGCCAACTCGCGGTGTACGAGGATGTTCCTAAAGACCTGCTTGAGCTTGTGGAGGACGTGCTGCTGAACCGCCGGCCCGATGCCACGGAGCGGCTGGTGACCTTTGCCGAGACGGTCAAGCAGCAGGGCAAGGCCGCCGTCAAGGACGATGCCTGGCGCAGGGGCACGGTCGAGGAAAGGCTGGCGCATGCCCTGGTGCATGGGATCACGGACCATATCGAGGCCGATACGGAAGAGGCGCGCAAGAAGTATCCGAAGCCCCTGCACGTGATCGAAGGTCCGCTGATGGCGGGGATGAACGTGGTCGGCGATCTCTTCGGGGCCGGCAAGATGTTCCTGCCGCAGGTGGTGAAGAGCGCCCGCGTCATGAAAAAGGCGGTGGCCCACCTTCTGCCGTTCATGGAGGAGGAGAAAAAGGCCTCGGGGGGCAGCAAGCCCCAGGGCACCATTGTGCTTGCGACCGTGAAGGGCGACGTGCACGACATCGGCAAGAACATCGTCGGCGTCGTGCTCGGCTGCAACAACTACGAGGTGATCGACCTCGGCGTGATGGTGCCGTGCGAGCAGATCCTCAAGGCGGCCAGGGAAAACGGCGCGACGCTGATCGGCCTGAGCGGGCTCATCACGCCGTCGCTCGACGAGATGGTGCACGTCGCGAAGGAGATGACGCGCGAGGGATGGCAGGTGCCTCTGCTCATCGGCGGCGCCACGACCAGCAAGGCGCATACGGCGGTGAAGATCGCGCCGTCCTACGACCACGAGGTGGTCCATGTCCTGGATGCCTCGCGGGCGGTCGGGGTCATCGGCCAGTTGATCAACCCGTCACAGCGGGACTCGTTCGTCGAGAAAAACCGCCGCGAGCAGGACGACATTCGTCAGGCGCATGCGGCGCGGCAGGCAAAGACGGCGCTGCTGTCTCTCGCGCAGGCGCGCGAGCGGCACGCGGCGATCGACTGGACGGCGGCGGACGTGGCGAAGCCGGCCTTCACGGGCGTGCGCGCGCTTGATGCGTTCCCGCTCGACCGGCTGGCGCCGTTCATCGACTGGTCGCCGTTCTTCCACACGTGGGAATTGCGCGGACATTATCCGCAGATTCTCGACGATCCGAAGGTCGGGGAGAAAGCGGCCGAGCTGTTCCGCGACGCGCAGAAACTGTTGAAGGAAATCGTCTCGAAGAAGCTCCTGACCGCCAGGGGCGTCTACGGGTTCTTCCCGGCCAACAGCGTCGGTGACGACATCGAGGTCTATGCCGACGAGTCACGGAGGAAGGTGGTGGCGACGTTTCACACGCTCCGTCAGCAGTCGGAGAAGCCGGCCGGCCAGGCCAATCAGGCGCTGGCGGACTTCATCGCGCCGAAGTCATCGGGGCGTGCCGATTATCTCGGGGCCTTCGCCGTGACAACCGGCATCGGGATCGAAGCGCTCTGCGCCAAATTCGAGAAGGATCACGACGATTACAACTCGATCATGACGAAGGCGCTGGCCGATCGTCTGGCCGAAGCCTTTGCCGAATGTCTGCACAAGCAGGTCCGTGACGAATGGGGCTATGGGAAACAGGAGCAGCTCTCCACCGAGGATCTGATTAGGGAGAAATATCGCGGCATCCGCCCGGCTGCCGGTTATCCGGCCTGCCCGGACCATACGGAGAAGCGGGTTCTCTTCGACCTGCTGCAGGCCGAAAAGCAGGCTGGCATCAGGCTGACGGAAAGCTATGCCATGCATCCGGCCAGCTCGGTGAGCGGGCTCTACTTCGCCCATCCGAAGGTAAAATACTTTGCGGTCGGAAAAATCGGGCGCGATCAGGTCGGGGACTACGCCCGCCGCAAGGGCGTGGCCGTCAAGGAAGTCGAGAAATGGCTTGGTCCCAATCTGGGATACGAGCCGAGCGGAGAGTGACACCCATGGCCGGCTTGCTCGATGCCTCGTCCACGCCCTACGTCTTTCCGCACGAAGGCATCTTCGCGATCGGTGTCGGCGTGCTGATTGTCGGACTGCTGCTGGTCCGGTTCGGTCTGGCGCGCCGGCGCGATGATCGTGCCGATCGCAGCAGATGACCGCTATCCGCCCTTTCAACCCGCGTTATTCGTGACGGTTCGTCGCGAAATCGCGCAGTCGCCATGCGAGACAGGCACGCGGAGCCGTGAGGGAGGGAGGCATACGTGAAACCGTATGTTGACCGACCGAGCGGCGAGCCTGCCTGCCTCCATGCAGCAGAAGTCGCATGGAGGCCTGTCGAAGCGGTGAATCCGCGATTGCAGCAGAAGCGTTCATGGATAATGCGGGTTAATTGTCTTTCGGAGCCCCTCCTTATATAATCCGGTCCGTACAGGCCTGTTCACGGGGTATTCTCGATATGACGCATGGCATGCATCTGCACCGGGTGGACGGCCGCCGCAAGGACGAAGTCCGGCCCGTCAAGATCACGCGGAATTTCATCAAGCACGCCGAGGGATCGGTGCTGATGGAAATGGGCGGCACCAGGGTGATCTGCACCGCCTCCGTGGAGGAAAAAGTCCCGCCGTTTTTGAGGGACAAGAAGGTCGGCTGGGTCACGGCCGAGTACGCCATGCTCCCGCGCGCGACGCACGAGCGGACGCCGCGCGAAGCGGTCAAGGGCAAGCAGGGCGGGCGCACGCTGGAAATTCAGCGGCTGGTGGGGCGGGCCCTGCGATCCGTGACGGACACGACGGAGATGGGGGAACGGACGATCTGGATCGATTGCGACGTGATTCAGGCCGACGGCGGGACCAGAACGGCGGCGATCACCGGTTCGTTCATTGCGCTGGCCGATGCGTTCAAGGTGCTCAAAAAGCGGGAACTCATCAAGAAACGGCCGTTGACGGATTATCTGGCGGCCATCAGCGTAGGCCGCGTGGGCGGCGAAGTGCTGGTGGATCTGGCCTATGAAGAGGATTCCAAGGCCGAAGTGGACATGAATCTGGTGATGACGGGAAGGGGGAGGTTCGTGGAAGTGCAGGGCACGGCGGAGCGGCAGGCCTTCGAGAAAAAGGATCTCGATGAATTCCTCGTTCTCGGTTGGAAAGCAATCAAGAGCCTGGTGGAATTGCAGAAGGAATTAATAGGGGATCTGGAATAAGGCGTGCACGGCCAGGCTTGCCTCGTGCTCGCGCAACGCGCGGCCTCAGAAGGCCCTCGTTGGACGCGCGCAGTCACGGCAAGCCTGTCCGTCCGCCGAGGGTAGGGTGAGAGGAAAGATTGATAAAGGAGTTGGTGCTGGCGACACGCAATCTAGATAAAGGCAGGGAACTGGAGGCGTTGCTGAAAGATCTGGACATTCGCATCCGGACGCTGGCTGAGTTTCCTGCTGCGCCGGAGGTTGTCGAAGACGGCGAGACGTGCGAGGCGAACGCAGTCAAAAAGGCCATGGCGATCGCACAATACACGAAGCTTCCGGCCGTGGCCGATGATACCGGTTTGATGGTGCAGGCGCTCGGAGGTCGTCCCGGCATCCATGCTGCCCGCTATGCGGGAGAAGGCGCGACATACGAGAGCAACTGCACGAAGCTGCTCCAGGAGCTGGCCGGCGTGCCGCGCGAGCGACGCGGCGCCAGGTTCGTCACGGTGGCTGCCATTGCCGATCCGAAGGGAAAGGTTGAAGTGGTGCAGGGCATTCTGGATGGGCTGATCACCGATAGGCCGGCCGGCACGAAGGGCTTCGGGTACGACCCTGTGTTTTTCGTGCCGGAGCTCGGCAAGACGCTGGCTCAGTTGACGCCGGAAGAGAAGAACCGCATCAGCCACCGCGCGCTGGCCTTCGCCAAGATCAAAGAACTCTTGGCAAGAGCTTCGTGGTAGCTAAAATAGATGGGCTTCGACCTTTATGCGGTCAGGAATCACGTCGGCCTGTACGATGGGTTAGCGAGCGTCGGTGGTGAAGTCGCCACTGCCCGTGATCAAGTTAAGTCATATGAAATGATGGGCCGCAACCTTTTCCGGTGTGAAATCATAGATGCATGCGTTAAGGGTTAGCGAGCGTCTGTGGTACGAACGCCATTGCCCATTATCGAGCTAAGGTTCGGGGCGTAGCGCAGCCTGGTAGCGCGCCTGGTTTGGGACCAGGAAGTCCCCGGTTCGAATCCGGGCGCCCCGACCACTCCTCGCTACGCTCGTCGTTTGGCGCGACTGGTCCCTCCCGGCGGCTTATGAATCGGGCAGTGCCGCGCCAGTAGTACCAACAGGCCATGGCGTTTGACCACTAAGCAAGGTGTCGCTCCGCGACTTGTATATTTAAGAGGGCTTCAACCTTTTCCGGTGCCCCAACGCCACGACGCGGTGGTCCCTGGCGCGGCACTGCCCGTTGGAACACGTCCTGATGTCCCTGTCGCGCCAAGACATTATGATTCATTTTGTGCGGAGCAACACCGCTTCCGGTGCATGCCCGCCACGACCGAAAGGGAAATCTGACGCGCCATTGCCCGATGGTTTGCCGTCGGAGCGTTTCTCTCGCGTCAAGACATGCGCCCGTAGCTCAGTTGGATAGAGCACGAGCCTTCTAAGCTCGGGGTCGCTGGTTCGATTCCAGCCGGGCGCACCACTCCTCGCTACGCTCGTCGTTTGGCGCGACTGATCCTTCCCGGCGGCTTATGAATCGGGCAGTGCCGCGCCAGTAGTACCAACAGGCCATGGCGTTTGACCACTAAGCAAGGTGTCGCTCCGCGACGTCTGTGCTGTGCTCGTCGTTTGGCGCGACTGGTCCTTTCCGGCGGCTTTGAATCGGGCAGTGCTGCGCCAGTAGTACCGGTGGGCCATGGCGTTTGATCACTAAGCAAGGTGTCGCTACGCGACGTTCATCGGACCCCCCAGGTGGGATTTTGTTTCCGGGCGAACCAGCGGCTTTTCAGCGCAGTATCGTAATTGACGTCGGCGGATAAAACCCTCCAGCGTTTCTTCTCACGCTTTTTCCCTGTTGACGCCGGCTCGTAAACCTCCTAAGTTGTTCCGCATCATTAACCCCATGAGGTGACCTCATGTTTGCAGGTTTTCAAACATTCGAATGCAAGCAGGGCAAGAAGTTCGAGATGGTCATGCTCTGGAACAGCGCCATCCTGCCTGAGCTTGCGAAGCAGAGCGGGTGCAAGGGCGGTCTGCTGCTCGTCGATCCGGAATCCAATAAGTGCATGGGAATCGAACTATGGGATGACGACGTGGCGGCCAGTTCCTTCGATACAAACGGATCGTTTCAGAAGCTGGCCGCGAAACTGACGCCGGTCGTCACTGCGCCGCCTGAACGCAGGCAGCTTCAAGTGATGGCGCAGAACGTGACCCAGGGCACATGATGCATGCGGGCGCTGCGTAAGAACACACGGAGGGGCGCCTCGTCCCGGCGGCCCCGCATTCCGCAGATCATGCTCTCCGCCGGCACGAAGCGGCGGTTCCAGCGCCGGTTGCTGGGCTGGTACAAGGAACATGGCCGCGATCTGCCCTGGCGCAAGACATCCGATCCGTACAAAATCCTCATCTCGGAAGTCATGCTGCAGCAGACGCAGGTGGATCGCGTCATTCCCAAGTACCATGAATTTCTGGAGCAGTACCCGTCCTTCGAAGCGCTTGCGGATGCGCGGCCGGACGACGTCAGGAAAACCTGGTATCCGCTCGGCTACAACATCCGTCCCCTCCGGCTGCACAGCATCGCCCGGGAAACGGTTGCACGTTATGGAGGCGAGCTGCCGAACGATCACGAGGAGTTGCTGTCGTTCAAGGGCATCGGGCGCTACACGGCCGGGGCCATCCGCTCCTTCGCGTTCAACGAAGACGCGCCGATCCTGGATACGAACGTGATGCGTGTCCTCCACCGCTTATTCGTGGGAACCGGCAATCCCAAGAATCAGAAGAATCTGCTGTGGGAACTATCCGAGGCGTTGATTCCCAAGGGCAGGGGGTATGATTTCAATCAGGCGCTCATGGATTTCGGCGCCACGGTCTGCACGGCCCGCGACCCCTACTGCCTGCTCTGTCCGATGAAGGGTTTCTGCAAAACGTATCCGTTCGAAGAAGCGTAAGGCGTCAGGCGTGACACGCAAGGCGAAACCCCGTGCCCCTCATTCCTCACCCCTCATTCAAGTGGCGGCAGGGCTCATTGTCCGTGAAGGGCGCTATCTGATTGCCAGGCGCAAAATAGGCACGCATCTCGGCGGACTGTGGGAATTCCCCGGAGGCAAATGCGAGCCGGGAGAGTCGCTGGAAGACTGTTTGCGTCGCGAGCTTCGCGAGGAGCTGGGGATTGATGTCTCGGCGCCGGTTCATTTCCGCACGATCCGTCACGATTATCCGGAGAAGACCGTCGAGTTGCATTTCTTCCGCTGTGCGATCAGCCGGGGAGAAGCCCTGGCGCTGGACTGTGAGGAGATCCGCTGGGTGATGCCGGACGAGATGACGGATTACGAATTTCCTCCGGCGGACCGCCCGCTGGTTGAGGCGTTGCAGCAAGAGGGGGAGCGTATAGCTGATGGCATATAGCAGGAGGATCGGGAATGCGCGTTCTTGCTATAAGCTATAAGCCATAAGCCATTTGCTCATGCGAGTTGTTCTTGACATCGAAACCGTTCAGGCGCCGCGCGAGGAGTGGGCGAGGATCGCGGGGCTGTCTCCGGCCTCCAAGTCCAACTCGGAAGGCAGCGACGATCTCTTCGTTCATGCCGAGGCCGATCAGCGCCAGCGACTCGAAGACGAGCAGTACGAAAAGTCCTCCTTCGACGGCACATTCAGCCGGATCGTCTGCATCGGCATGATCATGCTGACCGACACGATGGACGCGCAAGGAGCGGTGTCCTGGTATGGGGGGAACGAGAAGGGGCTGCTGCAGCAATTCTGGGCCAAACTCGGGCAGTTCCGCCCGTCCTTGTTCATCACGCATAACGGGCTCGGTTTCGACCTGCCCTTCATCAAAAAACGTTCGGTCATTCACCAGGTGAAACCGTCGCTTGAGATTTCGCTGGCGAAGTTCCGGACCGAGCCCGTCTATGACACGATGGCGGTCTGGAGCAACTGGGATCAGCGCGGATGGGCCAGGCTGGACGTGCTGGCGCGTGCTCTGAAGGTCGAATCGAAATCCGGCAGCGGCAAGCAGGTGGCCGAGATGTGGGCGCGGGGGCAGGGGAAGGATATCGCCGAATATTGCCTGCAAGACACCTACGTGACGTACGCCTGCTATTGCCGGATGACCTTCCGGGAGCCCCACTCCAGCAATGTCGTGCTGCTGAATAAAGAATTGATTGAGGTCGGGTGAGTAAAGGCCGCGGTCTTAATGCGCGGGCGAGGACTTTCCTTTCTGTTTCGGGCGCGCCTCCTTCGACTGCTGCTCCTGTAACTGCCGCTTGATCTCCTGCAGCTCCTTCTTGAGCGCTTCGACTTCCTCCACCGTCGCCGCGGCCGGCGCAGGCGGCTGGTCCGGTCTAGCTGGTGCAGGCAAAACCGGAGCCGGAGCAGCCGGCGGCTCCGGCAATTTGGCCAGCAGTTCATAGTCGATGACCAGCGCGGGGAACTCGGTCTCTCCCACCCGGAAGGTTTCCGGCCGTTGGGCTTCCTCGGGAAGGAACTCAAGTTTGCGGCCGGTCAATCCGGTCTGGTCGACATAATGGCGGTTGGGTCCATCGATCATGGATCTAGGCTGAATTCCGGATCGAAACCGGGTCAGGTGGATTTGCAAGGAGCGGCCGTAGGCCAGGAGGACTCCGGAGGTGACTTCCTCCGACACCAGGGCCTGCGCCGGCCCAGAGGGGCCATGGGCTGCACCTTCTTTCTTCCGGTCGGGCGGCGAGGCTGCCTGGTTAATCCGGAATCCGATCCGCTGGTCGGGGGAGGCCTTGGCCAATGCGGTTGAGATAATCGGGGCGAGAAAATCCGATTCTTGGTCCGAAAACGCGCGGACTGCCTCGGGCCGCGAGGAAAGGAATGCCTGCAGCGTGTTCCGATCGTCACGCACCTGAATCCCGCGCAATGCGCGCGCGATAATCCAGGCCTCAAGCGTGATCGGGTGGGTGGCTTGAAAGGACATGTCCGGGATTTGCTCCAGGTAGACCGAGCCGCGCGGACTGTCGTGAATCGTGATGCCGTGGCGGGGAGACGACGAGCACCCTGATGCGATGAGGCAGGCAAGCAGGGCGACTACAAACAGGCCAGCCTTCGGATGCGTGCGTTGCATGACCGCCGTAGTCTAGCACAGGGCAATGGCGCCTGAGAGTTAAAACTAGCGCTGAATTCAGTGATTGACAGGAGTTTCGCATGTTGTTATAAGCAACGCCGTTATTCGCGGCAGGGGGCAGGACAACGGCGTCCGCGATCCCCGGAATTAGCAAGGACAATGACGTCCTTTTGGTCCATGGGGGACCGGGAGGGCGCTTTTTTTTGCCTGCGCGCGGGCAGGCTGGATCACTTCATGGCGTGGGCGGCGGTGCCGCCAAGCCAGAGGGCCGAGGCACTGAGCAACGAACTCGGGGACGGACAGGGGAGGTTGCGAGAATGGAGGCAGATCAGGCAAACGAGTGGAAGGCAGTGAAGATGCTCATGGTTGCGGTGGCGATCGTGGCGCTGGTGATTGGGATGGCGTCCACGCCGCCCAGCGCCTACGCAGACGGCAAGATCAAAAGCGACGACCCGGACAAGTGGATCAGCCTCGGAGTGGGCGTGAAGACATCGTTCGTGGCCCAGGAGCATGGGTCGGCGAACGGCGGGAGTTACAGCAACCGGGGCGGTGTCGACTTCCAGCGTTTCTATATCAACGGGTCTGTGCATAAGTACCTCAAGTTCGAGGTCAACACCGAATGCTTCAACTGCCCCGGTTCGATCAACGGTGCGGGCCAGGGAGGGAATACCACTCAAGGTGGTACCCCTGCGGGGGCCAATTTTTTCGGTGGAAATTCCACGATCGGCCTGCTCGATGCGGTCGGAAAGTTCGAGTTTACTCCGCAAGTGAACCTCTGGGTCGGGCGCATGCTCGTCCCGGGCGAGCGCGGCGAGCTCAACGGTCCCTTCTACATGGCGGTCTACGACGGCTTCAAGACGCCGTTCAACTCCGCAGACTTCAGCGGGAACTTCGGCAAGGGGGGGGGCCGGTCTCTACAGCCGCGACCATGGCGCGGTGTTCTGGGGTGAAATCAACCCGGGTGGCAAGCAGCTGCAATACAGCCTGGGGGTGTTCACCGGACTGCAGTCATCGGGAGGGACCAATTGCGGGGGTGGTCCGTGCGGGCCCAACCAGCAGGGCAGCCTGATGTATGCGGGACGCCTCACCTATAACTTCTTCAACCCGGAGAAGAATCCGGGGTACTACACCAGCGGGACCTACTACGGGAAAGCGGGCGATATTCTCGCGCTCGCGGTCGGGGTGAATCATCAGAAAGACGGCGCCGGGTCGTTCGCCGCCAGCTCCGATTTCACCGCCTTCATCGCGGACCTGCTGTTTGAAAAACCGCTTCCGAACGACGGGGGCGTGCTCACGATCAACGCGGAGTACAAGCAGTATTTTGCGAATTACAACAAGGCAGTCGCCTTTGGGCCGACTGGGACAAGTGCTGCGGCCAACGGCTGCTTCTGCATGTTTGACGGGCATTCCTATACCGGGTACGCGATGTATCTGTTTCCGAAACCGGTAGGGATCGGGAAATTCCAGCCCTACGGAAGATTTACCTGGATCCAGCCGAACGAGAGCACCAATCGCAAGGAAACGGAAGCCGGCGTGAACTACATCATCGACGGTCACAATGCACGCCTGTCGGCATTCTGGCAGTACGGCGATCTTGCCACCAAAGGCTTATTTAACTACGCCCCCGGTGTGACAGGTGAGATGGTCAATGCCTTTAAGCTGGCCTTACAGTTCCAGTACTGACAAGGGCAGGGAGGTCATGTTCCAAGGCTGGCACACATTTTAGTGAAAGGAGTATGGTAATGAAGCGGAACGGAACCAAAAAGCCAAGCGGCAGCAAGATAGAAATCGTAGGTATGACGGAGACCGGTCCATCCCGCCGGGAGTTTCTGACGCAGAGCGGGCGGGTGGTGGCCGGGGCCGGCGTGGCGGCGCTGCTGGGCAATCTGGGAGGCTGGGCCCTGTCCTACGCGGCGGACAAGGAGCCGATCAAGATCGGCATCCTGCATTCGCTGAGCGGCACGATGGCGATCAGCGAAGTGTCGTTGAAGGACACGGTATTGATGGCGGTGGAGGAGATCAACGCCAAGGGCGGCGTGATGGGCCGCAAGATCCAGCCGGTCGTGGTGGATCCGGCTTCCAACTGGGACCTGTTCGCCGAGAAGGCCAAGCAGTTGTTGCTGGTGGACAAGGTCGCGGTGGTGTTCGGCTGCTGGACCTCGGTCAGCCGGAAATCCGTGCTGCCGGTCTTCGAGAAGAACGACGGATTGCTCTTCTACCCGGTGCAGTACGAGGGCGAGGAGTGTTCCCACAACGTGTTCTACACCGGCGCGGCGGTGAACCAGCAGGCGATTCCGGCGGTGGAATATCTGATGAGCAAGGAAGGCGGCGGGTTCAAGAAGTTTTATCTGCTCGGCACGGACTACGTGTACCCGCGGACGACGAACAAGATTCTTCGCGCGATGTTGCTGGCCAAGAAAGTTCCTGCAGCCAATATTGCGGAGGAATATACCCCGTTTCATCACCAGGATTATCAGACGATCGTCGGCAAGGTTAAAAAGTTCTCGGCCGGCGGCGGCGCCTGCGTGATTTCGACGATCAACGGCGACAGCAATGTGCCGTTCTACAAGGAATTCGCCAACCAGGGGCTCCGCGCGGAGGATGCGCCGATCATGGCTTTCAGCGTGGCGGAGGATGAATTGCGCGGCATGGATACCAGCGCGCTGGTCGGGCACCTCGCGGCGTGGAATTACTATCAGAGCGTGGATACGCCGCAGAACAAAAAGTTCGTCGCCGATTTCAAAGCCTACTGCAAGAAGAACAACCTGCCGGACGGCGAGAAGCGCGTGACGGACGATCCGATCGAGGCGGCCTACTTCGGCGTCCATATCTGGAAACAGGCGGTGGCGAAGGCCGGCTCAATCGAGGTGGACAAGGTCCGCAAGGCGGTCTATGGGAGCGAATTCCTGGCGCCGGGCGGCAAGATTAAGATGGATGAGGCCAACCATCACACCAACAAGCCGGTCCTGATCGGCGAAATTCTGAAGGACGGTCAGTTTAAGATTGTCTCACGCTCGAAAGGTCTGGTGAAGCCGGAGCCCTGGAGCGAATATACCAGTCCGGACAAGGGGTGCGACTGGATCAAGCATCAGGGAACCTACCAGAAAAAATAATGAAGTCAGTGCTGAGCATGGTGCTTCTCGGAGCGGTTTCGCTCTGGGGAGCAGGGCAGGCGGTTGGAGCGGAGGGGCCACGCGGAACAACGGCGGCCCCTCCGCTGTCTTTTATCGACAAGGCGCTGACCGATCTGTCGAGCGGCGATCAGGCCAAACAGGATGCGGCGGTGCTTCTGCTCAGCGAGCAGGGAGATCCCGGTCTCCTGCCGAAACTCGAAGAAATTCGTGACAATGCCGACCGGTCCGTGCGGCTGGCGATCAAGCCGCTCATGGACCTGCTGAAGAACCGGGCCAACCTCGCCAGCTCCGACGCGGATCGGCGCCGCTCCGCCGCCGCCGACCTGGGCAGTTCGGGAAAGCCCGTCGTCATTCCCTGGCTGGAAGCCGCGCTGGCCGGCGAGTCGAACCGCTGGGTGCGGTATACCATCGAGGAATCGCTCGCGCTGATCAGGCTGGCATCCGACAATCCGGATGACAAAATCAACGCGGCGGCCAAGCTCGGTGAGCTGCGCAGTCCGAACGCCGTGCCGGCTCTCAAGGAATTGCTTCTTCAGGCCGGTGCAACGGACGCCACGGATCAGCAGAAGGCCCTGGCGAACACGGCGCGCATCGCCATCGAGCAGATCGACATCCAGGCCTCCTGGGCCAACGCCTTCGAGACCATCTTCCGCGGGATCAGCCTGAGTTCCATTCTATTGATCATGTCGCTGGGCCTGGCGATCGTCTTCGGTCTCATGGGCGTCATCAACATGGCCCACGGCGAACTGATGATGATCGGCGCCTACGCCACGTTCGTCACGCAGGAGTGCTTCAAGGCGTATCTTCCGGCGGGCCTGTTCGACTATTATTTTTTCATGTCCATGCCGGTCTCGTTTTGCGCGGCGGCGCTGTGCGGGCTGATACTGGAGGCGACCGTCATACGGTTTCTTTACGGCCGTCCGCTCGAAACCATGCTGGCGACGTGGGGCGTGAGCCTGGTGCTGATCCAGGCCGCCCGCGTGTATTTCGGCGACCTGACGTCGGTGGTGGCTCCGAGCTGGCTGAGCGGAGGCGCGCAGGTCATGGTCGGGGTCTACCTGCCGTACAACCGTCTGTTCATCATCGTGCTCTCGATTCTCTGCGTGGCGGGTATTTACTTCCTGCTTTTCAGAACCGGCGTGGGCTTGCGGGTCCGCGCCGTCATGCAGAATCGCGACATGAGTTCGTGCCTCGGCATCCCGACCAGAAAGGTTGATGCCTACACGTTTGCGTTCGGGTCCGGCCTGGCGGGGCTGGCCGGCTGCGCATTGACGCTCATCGGGAACGTCGAACCGGGATTGGGTCAGAACTACATCGTGGACTCGTTCATGGTGGTGGTGACCGGGGGAGTCGGCAAGCTGATGGGCACGATCGTCGCATCGCTGGGCATCGGGGGATTGAACAAGCTGCTCGAGCCGAGTTTCGGTGCGGTCTACGGCAAGGTGCTGATTCTGGTCCTGGTGATCCTTTTCCTGCAGCGCCGCCCGTCGGGGTTATTCACGATCAAGGGCCGCCATGCCGATGCGTAGCAGGCTGCTGAAAATGCCCCCCAACTTCGTTCTCGGTCGCTTGTCTCCCTGCGACCTACCGAAAAGCGTAGGCCTCAGTCGCCAAGCTCCCTGCGGCCTTGTTGGCCGGCCATTTTGAGCAGCCTTACGAGAAAAAGTTATGAATGAGCCAAGAAACAACGCGCAAAGTACTCAAGGTGGCGAAGGGCTGCTCTTCTGGCTGGCCGGACTCGTGCTGCTGGTCGGCCTGCCCGTGTTGAACGTGCTGCCGGACCCGGAGTCGTGGGTGCACGTCTCCGACTTTACGCTCAATCGCTTCGGGAAGTTTCTCTGCTTCGGAATCCTGGCGCTCGGGCTGGATCTGATCTGGGGCTATACCGGCATTCTCAGTCTCGGCCACGGCGTGTTCTTCGGTCTCGGCGCCTACGCGATCGGCATGCATCTGATGCTGACCATCGGGACGGAAAGCGTCTACGGCAGCGCCTTGCCCGACTTCATGGTGTGGAATCAGGTGAAGGAACTGCCGCTGTTCTGGAAACCGTTCTACAGCTTCGGCGTCGCGCTTGCGGGAGCCGTGCTGGTGCCGACGCTGTTCGCGTTCATGTTCGGATTTCTGGCCTTTCGAAGCCGGATCAAGGGGGTGTATTTCGCCATCATCACGCAGGCTCTGGCGCTGTGCGCCTGGCTCGTCTTCAATCGCAACGAAACTAACCTGGGCGGCACCAACGGCCTGACCGACTTCAAGCAGTTGCTGGGATTCCGGCTGAGCGAACCGGGCACGCAACGGGCGCTCTATATTCTCACCGTGCTGTGCCTCGGCGCGGCCTACGTGGTCTGCCGGCGGATCATCCGTTCGCGGGCGGGCCGGGTGCTGGTGGCGGTCCGGGACAGCGAACAACGCGTGCTGTTTTCCGGCTATTCGCCGGCGAATTATAAGCTGTTTGTCTTTGTCGTCTCCGCCGCGCTGGCCGGTCTGGCCGGAGCGCTCTACGTGCCGCAGGTCGGGATCATCACGCCGGCGCAAATCGGCGTGCTGCCGTCGCTTGAAATGGTGATCTGGGTGGCGGTCGGTGGTCGCGGAACGCTGGTCGGCGCCGCGCTGGGGGCCGTCGGGGTCAACTGGGCGCGGAGCGTGCTGACCAATTATTTTCCCGAGCTGTGGCCGTTTTTTCTCGGCGGGCTGTTCATCGCCGTCGTCCTGCTGTTTCCGGACGGGCTGGTCGGATTGTTTGCACGCATGAAGGAGAAGTGGGTGGCAAGCGGGCTGGGCACCCGCAAATCGTTGCCGGCTTCGGAAGCCGGCGGGCAGGAGGCTCAATAGCGGTTTATGACGGAACGCGGCTCCATCATCTATCTCGAAGGCGTGACGGTGGACTATGACGGGTTCAAGGCGCTCAACTGCCTGAACTTCATCGTCAACTATAACGAGCTTCGCGTCGTGATCGGTCCCAACGGCGCAGGCAAGACGACTCTATTGGATGTGATCTGTGGAAAAACGAAACCGGCCGAGGGACGCGTGATCTTCGGCAGGGACGTGGACCTCCTGCCGCTGCGGGAGCATGAAATCGTCCAGCTCGGCATCGGACGGAAATTCCAGGCGCCCTCCATCTATAACAACCTGACGGTGTGGGAAAACCTCGATCTGTCGCTCAAGCGGGAGAGCAAGGGAGTCGTGGCGACCCTGCTGGGGAAATCTTCTGCAGCGGAGCGCGACCGGATCGGCCGGACGCTCGACACCATCGGGCTCGGCGACTGCGCGCGCCAGAGGGCCGGATCGCTCTCGCACGGCCAGAAACAGTGGCTCGAAATCGGCATGGTCATTCTGCAGGACCCGCAGTTGATCATGGTGGATGAGCCGGTGGCCGGCATGACGGACAAGGAGACGGAGCAGACGGGGCTGCTGCTCCAGTCGCTGGCGGAGAAGCACGCAATCATCGTGATCGAGCACGACATGGCCTTCGTGCGGCAGATCGCGCGGACGGTCACGGTGCTGCACGAAGGTGCGGTGATCTGCGAAGGGCCGGTGGACAAGGTGCAGGCCGATCCGAAAGTGCAGGAAATTTATTTGGGACACCGCAAGCAAAAGAACGCGCATGCTGCAGCTGGATAACGTCAACGTCTACTATGGCGAAAGCCACATTCTGCGGAACGTCTCGTTCGAGGCCGAAGCGGGGCAGGTGCTCTGTCTCATGGGTCGCAACGGGGTGGGGAAAACCACCACCTTGAAAGCGATCACGGGCCTGCTCGCGCCGCGCTCGGGCCGCGTATGCCTGGACGGGCGGGACGTGACGGGCGATGCGCCTGACCGGCGGGTCAAGCGGGGACTGGCCTATGTACCGCAGGGACGGGAGATTCTTCCCCATCTGACGGTGCGGGAGAATCTTCGTCTCGGATTCTGGGCCAGATCGTCAGTGTCGAACGGGGTGGCTGAGAAAGACGCGTTCGAAGAGGTGTTCGCGCTTTTTCCGAAGCTGACTCAAATCATCGAACGGCCGGGCGGGGTGCTGAGCGGAGGAGAGCAGCAACAGGTGGCCATCGCCAGGGCCCTGCTCTCCAGGCCGAAAATCCTGCTGCTCGACGAACCGACCGAGGGCATTCAGCCCAACATCGTGGATTTGATCGAGGAAGTGATCGTCGGATTCAAGGCAAAACGTTTGTTTACGATCCTGCTGGTCGAGCAGGGCCTGCAGCTCGCCGCGCGCCTTGCTGACGCCTATGTGATTATGGCAAAAGGAGCGGTGGTGGCCTCCGGCAAAACCTCCGAGTTGAGTGAGGAGCAGGTGAGGCAGCACCTCGTTGTCTGAAGGAGGACCGGGGCCTTGTTTCCCGCCGCACGCCTTGCCGGTCGGATCCTCCTCGCCGCGCTGATCGCTGTCTCAACCGTGTGCCCCCTTCAGGCTGAGACCACAGAAAAGTCCGGTGCCATGCTGCGCGAGTTGGAGCACGTCGCGCTGCGGGCGAAGGCGGCGGAGAAGGCCGTCGAAAAGCGGTTGCTGTCGGAATCGCTGCGCCTGCACTTCTACGGATACCTCGACGCCTCCTACACGCAGAACTTCAATAATCCCTCCAACCGGATCAGCGAGCTCCGTATCTTCGACGTGAATTCCAACCAGTCGCGCTTCAACCTCGCGCAATTTGTGCTCAGGCGGGATGCCCAGGCCGGCAATGACTGGCTCGATCGGGTGGGCTTCAAGATCAAGTTCAACGCCGGGCGCGATTCCGCGTTCATCGGCGGCAATAACATCGGTCCCTGGACCGATTTCCAGGAATATTATCTCCAGTATCTCGCGCCGGTGGGCGGCGGACTCGATCTGAAACTGGGCCAGATCAACAGTATCGTGGGCTACGAGGTCGTCGAGAGCCGGCACAATGCGAACTACTCGCGGTCCTGGCTGTTCGGGCTGGGGCAGCCCTTCACCACGCGGGGCGCTCGCGCCACCTATGAGTTCGACAAGCGCGCGTCGCTCTCGGTCGGGGTGATCGAGTATGTCAATTCCTCGCGGGCCAGCACGTCGCACGAACCGCTGGTGGAGACAGCGCTTACGATTTCTCCGTCGGACCGGGTGACGCTCACGCTCTATGGCCTGGCCGGACCGAGGCCGGGCGCTTCGGGCACGGGTGGCGGCACAATTCTATTAGCCGGTGGGTTTGCCAGTCTCCATCTGAACGACCGGCTCTCGGCGGTAATCGAGTCCTATTATGCCAACCAGCCGAACAGCAGTACGATCAGCCAGGCGAAGAATGCGCGGTGGGACGGGCTGGCGGGATACCTGCTGTACGATGCAAACCAACGGTGGGGCGTTCGCCTGCGCGGGGAGGTGTTCGAAGACGCCGGCGGCTTCGTGTCATGCGGTGGCACAACGGCCTATCAGCCTCGCGCCAATGTCTGTGCTGGCGCCACGTCCGTCGCCTCGGCGTCTTCGGTCGCGCAGACGCTCTGGGAGTTCACCGGAACGCTTCAATACAAGCCGGTATCATCGCTGACGACGCGGCTGGAATACCGGTACGACAAGTCGAACCGGAACGTGTTCCAGGTCGGCGGGCGTGCGACGAGCTACCAGCCTACGCTTTCCTTCGAAGCCATCTACGCCTTCTGACGTCGGCCGAATCGCTTGAGATTCTCTTCCGGCGTGGTGGCGTCGGCCGGCGCAACGGGGCTGCTTGACGGAGGTGGAGGCTTAGACTACGATGCTGCTCCCCGCAACTGGATTCTTCGGGAGGTACGCAGGAACAGCACATCCGCTCTACTTCTCTTTTAAGAGAAAGCCGGGAACCAGATTAATCCAAGGATGGTGAGGAGAACCCATGCATCTGACGCCGAGAGAACAGGAAAAGCTGCTGATTTACACGGCGGGGCAGCTTGCCGCAGATCGCAAAAAGCGCGGCCTCAAGCTCAACTATCCTGAGGCCGTCGCCTATCTGACCGCCGAAATTCTGGAAGGCATCAGGGACGGGCGGTCGGTGGCGGACCTGATGAGCTACGGCGCGACGCTGCTGGGCCGCAAGGATGTTCAGTCCGGCGTGCCCGAGATGCTGTCCGAGCTGCAGGTCGAAGGCACCTTTCCGGACGGCACGAAGCTCGTCACAGTCCATCTGCCGATCCGCTAAAGCGATACATGAGCTATTGTATTCAAGTACATACCATATCTCATTTTAAATGAGGCTGCCTTGAAGAAAAAAGAGAGGCAAGCAAAGGGAAAGTCCAAGGCCAAATCCTTCGGCAAGGCCCGTTCCGCTGGGTCTCTCCAGCCGGCTGATGTGGTTCCGGGAGAAGTCCTGCTCGGCCATGACGACGTCGTGGCATTGGAAGGCCGGCAGACGGTCGAGGTGACAGTCGCCAACACCGGCGACCGGCCCATCCAGGTCGGATCGCACTGCCACTTTTTTGAAACGAACCGGGCCCTGCGCTTCGATCGTGAAAAGGCCTTCGGGTTCCGTTTGCAGGTGCCGGCCGGAACGGCGGTCCGGTTCGAGCCGGGCGAGGAAAAGCGCGTGACGCTGGTCGCGTTCGGCGGCAACCGGATCGTCCACGGCATCAACGGCCTGACCGGCGGAAAACTCGATGATCCGAAGGTGAGGACCGAGGCGCTCAAGCGGGCGACCGAGCTGGGCTTCATGAGTAAAGGTTGAGGCTGAGGTTAAGGTTAAGGAAGCGAGAGTTCAGATGTTCGCTCAGCCTGAACCTCAAACTTAGCCTTCTTTGGGAGGATTCAATGAGGATTCCTCGCAGGCAATATAACGATTTATACGGGCCGACCGTCGGCGACCGCATCCGGCTGGCCGATACGGAGTTGCTGATCGAGATTGAACGGGACCTGACCGTGCCGGGCGAGGAAGCGAAGTTCGGCGGTGGAAAAGTAATCCGCGACGGGATGGGGCAGTCTCCCTCGGCCACGCGGAAGAACGGCGCGCTCGACGTGGTCATCACGAACGCGATCATCCTGGACTATTGGGGCATCGTGAAGGCGGACATCGGCATCCGCGACGGCCGTATCGCCGGCATCGGCAAGGCGGGCAATCCCGACCTGATGCCGGGCGTGACGAAGGGGATGGAAATCGGCGCCGGCACCGAGGTCATCTCGGCGGAAGGCAGGATCGTCACGGCCGGCGGGATCGACACGCACATCCATTTCATCTGCCCGCAGATCATCCACGAAGGCCTGTCGGCCGGGCTCACGACGCTGATCGGCGGCGGCACCGGTCCTGCGACCGGGACGAATGCCACGACCTGCACGCCCGGCGCCTGGAACATTCACCGCATGCTGGAAGCGGCGGATGGCTTCCCGATCAATCTCGGATTTCTCGGCAAGGGCAATTCATCGTTGCAGGATGGATTGAAGGAACAGGTTGAAGCCGGCGCGATCGGGTTGAAGCTCCACGAGGACTGGGGGACGACGCCGGCGGCGATTTCGACCTGCCTTGACGTGGCCGAGCAGTACGACGTGCAGGTGGCAATCCACACGGACACGATCAACGAAGCGGGTTTCGTCGAAGATACGATCAAGGCGATGGCCGGGCGGACGATTCACACTTATCACACGGAAGGTGCCGGCGGCGGCCATGCGCCTGACATCATCAGGGTCTGCGGCGAGCCGAACGTGCTGCCGTCCTCGACCAATCCCACCATGCCCTTTACCGTGAACACGATGGACGAGCATCTCGACATGCTCATGGTCTGCCACCACCTGAACCCGCGCGTGCCGGAGGATATCGCGTTCGCCGAGTCGCGCATCCGGCGCGAGACGATCGCGGCGGAAGACATCCTGCACGACATGGGCGCGATCAGCATCATGGCGTCGGATTCGCAGGCGATGGGGCGCGTGGGAGAAGTGATCATCCGGACCTGGCAGACGGCCCACAAGATGAAGGTGCAGCGGGGCGCGCTGGCGCAGGACGGCAAGAACGGCGGCAAACACCACGATAATTTCCGCGCGAAGCGCTATGTGGCCAAGTACACGATCAATCCGGCGATCACGCACGGCATCGCCCACGAAGTCGGGTCGGTCGAGGCCGGCAAGCTGGCCGACCTGGTGATCTGGCGCGCGGCCTTCTTCGGCGTGAAGCCCGAGATTGTCGTGAAGGGCGGATTTCCGGTGTCGGCCGCGATGGGCGATCCGAACGCATCGATTCCAACTCCGCAGCCGGTCATCACCAGGCCGATGTTCGGGAGCTTCGGCCGCGCGCCCTACACGACCAGCGTCACGTTTGTCTCCAGCGCCGCGCTCGATCGCGCAGTTCCCAAGACGCTGGGTTTGCAGAAGCGCCTGTCGGCGGTGAAACACTGCCGGGGGATCGGCAAGCGCGATCTGAAGTTGAACGACGCGCTGCCGCGCATCGAAGTGGACCCTGAGACCTATGTGGTGCGGGCGGACGGCCAGATCTTGAAATGCGAGCCGATGGCGGTGCTTCCGATGGCCCAACGATATTTTCTATTTTAATGGAAGGGGGGAGCGACAAGCTAACAAGCTTACAAGCGGCAAGGTGATCTCCTTGCTTTCCAGCCTGTCAGCTTTCTTGCTTGTCAGCTTTGCGCATGGATGCGCTGACGCTCATACAAGGTCTCCGATTTGTTGACAGCTTCTTTCCGTCCGGCGGTTTCGCCTATTCGTCCGGTCTGGAAGCGGCGGTGCAGGGCGGAGCGGTTCGCACTGCGGAAGACTTCTCGAAGTACGTCGAAGACCTGCTGCGGCATGGCATGGGCCGGCGCGAGGCTGTGGCGGTCGCAAAGGCGTGGGACGCCCAGGCACGAGGCTTGTGGCGCGAGGTGATCGCGGCGGATTGGGAATTGGATTCAATGAAAACCGGGCAGGAGTCCCGGCTGGCCAGCCGTCAGATGGGGCGGCAGGTGATTCGGATCGCAGCCGAACAAATGGGCGGGCATCCAATCCTGCGTGAATTCCACGCCGCGGTTGAAGCGGAGCGGACGCCCAGCCACCTGGCCGTGAGCCTGGGGCTCGTGCTGGCTGCATCGGGCTGGAGCCGCGAGGATGCCGTGGCGGCCTATCTCTACCAGACGGCCACCGGGATGATGTCCGCCGCGCTCAAGCTGCTGCCGATCGGCCAGCGCGAAGGGCAGCGCCTGCTGGACGGATGGATGCCGCTGATCGCTGAGTTGAGCGGGCAGGCGCAGCCGGAATCAAGCATGACCTCCTGGTCACCGGTGCAGGACATCTATGCCATGCGGCACAGCCGTCTGACTTCCAGACTGTTTCGTTCATAGCGAAACAGCAAGAGCATATAGCTTATAGCGTATAGCAAAAAAGAGGAGGAAGAGCCGGCTCTTGGCCATAAGCCATAAGCTCTTCTCGTATTCATGCATCGTGGCGATGAACATCTTGGCGGAGGCGGGCGTCCGACGAAGGCGCGCCGCCAGGCATCGACGCAGGCGCGCACGCGGGGCATTCCGGTCATCGGCATCGGCGGGCCGGTCGGTTCGGGAAAGACGGCCCTGGTCGAATCGCTTTGCCGGAAATTGCGCGACCGGTACAGCATCGCCGTCGTGACCAACGATATTTTCACGAAGGAGGACGCCGAATTCCTGACGCGGCGCGGGGTGCTGGCACCGGACCGGATCATCGGCGTGGAGACGGGCGGCTGTCCGCACACCGCGATCCGGGAGGATGCCTCGCACAACCAGGAAGCGCTGGACGATCTGCTGAAACGCCATCCCGGGGCGGAGCTGATGTTCGTCGAGAGCGGAGGCGACAATCTGGCTGCGACCTTCAGCCCCGAGCTCGTCGACAAGGTCATTTACGTGATCGACGTGGCGGCGGGCGACAAGATTCCCCGCAAGGGCGGGCCCGGTATCACGCGCTCGGACCTGCTGGTCATCAATAAGATCGACCTGGCGCCGCACGTCGGGGCCGACCTGGCCGTCATGGATCGGGACAGCAGGAAGATGCGCGGCGACCTGCAATTTATCTTTACGAATCTCCACAGCGGCGAGGGGCTGGATCGCGTCGTCGAGTGGGTGGAGCGGGTGGTTACCGGGAAGGTTCAGGCTGAGGTTTAGGCTGAGGACGATCATATGTTCGAAGTTCGAAGTTCGAAGTTAAAGAAAGCCTCTCAGCATGAACCGAACTGTGAACCTCGAACCTCGAACGCCTCAGAATTCTCATCTGTCGGCCGTGTCGGCGAACTGGTGCTGGACTATGTCCGTCGGGACGATCGAACCGTCCTGACTCACTCCCGCTGCTGCAGCCCCTGGCATTTCTCTCCGCCCATTCAACTCGACGACAGTCCATGTACCTATACGCCGCTGGTCAATCCATCGGGCGGGCTGGTCGGTGGAGACAGGTTGCATGTCCGGGCGGCGCTCGGTTCCGAAACACACGTGCTTTTTTCAACCCCCTCTGCGAATCGCGTCTACCGGTCGCTGGGCGAGACCGCCCTGCAGACGGTCGAACTGAATGTTGGTTCTGGCGCGATTCTCGAATGGATGCCCGATGTGACGATTCCGTTTTTCGAGTCACGGTTCAAGCAAGCCATTCACGTGACACTGGCGCCGGGCGCGACGGTGCTGCTCTGGGACACGATTGCGTCCGGACGAGTCGCACGGGGCGAACGCTGGGCCTTCACGAGTTTGGAGAACGAGATCAGGATCATGACGGCGTCGGGCCGGTCCGTGCTGGAGCGTTATGTTCTGGCTCCAGCCGCTCACGGGATCGGGCAGATGGCGGCGTGGAACTATGTCGGCTCGCTCTATCTGATCGGCGATGGGGTGGAGGCCGGGAGATGGAAGCAGATTGAAGCGCGGCTTGCGGAGATTCTGGATGCGCGGCCCGGCGCCGTGCTGGGCGGAGTGTCGGAACCGTCGGCGCCCGGCCTGGCCGTCAAACTGGTCGCGAAGTCGGCGCCGGATTTGAGCGACACGCTGGACGAACTCTGGCAGGCGGTTCGTGTGACGCTGTGGAATCTTCCCAGGCCGGCCTTGCGCCGCTACTAGCGGCTTTGTCGGGCCGGTACTTCTTGCCCGAACAGGGTGGTGACCGAGGCGCGGGAGACGGCGATTGGCACAAGATCGCCGGGTCTGGCGCGCGATCCCTGTTTCTCCCAGACGACCGTCAAACTGTTATCGGCTTTCCCCATCCATTGTTCAGTTGATCTCTTGGAATCGCCTTCCACCAGCGCTGTGACCGTGCGGCCGATCAACTCCTGATTTTTCCT
>Ga0155970_134_pt9 | contig 22514 bp, 20 predicted proteins | sample RifCSPlowO2_02_FD_107624 | JGI IMG/M metagenome (GOLD analysis project Ga0155970, IMG submission 107624) | Nitrospirae bacterium RIFCSPLOWO2_02_FULL_62_14
CCGCGCGCTGGGGCCGAGCTGCTGTCGCCAATCCCCTCCCTGCGCACGGCGGCACTCTGGATCGCCCACCATCACGAACGCTGGGACGGGCTCGGCTATCCCTACGGCCTGCGCGGCGAACTCATCCCGCTGGGAGCGAGGATTCTCGCCGTCGCGGATACGTTCGATGCGCTGGCGTCATCCCAGCCCTACCGGCATGGACTGGACAGGGAATCCGCGGTACGGACGCTGCAGGAGCTTGCCGGCTCGCAATTGGATCCCCGCCTCGTGGAGGTATTTCTCACCCTGAGAAGAGAATGCGCTGACGAAACCGAGGGGATGAAGCTGGCGGGCGAACAGAAAACTTAGCTGGCTTCTTTGTAGCCGCAGTCCTGATTGCGGCACTGGACGCTGTTGCCGGCCTGCTTGCTGATCTTCTCGATCAGAAACGGCGCGTGGCAGTTGGGGCAGGCTTTGTTGACCGGGCGGTCCCAGAGGGCGAATTCGCACTTGGGATAATTGGCGCAGGCATAGAAAGTGCGGCCTTTTTTGCTCCGCTTCTGGACGAGGTTGCCGCCGTCCTGCGGGCATTTGACGCCGAGCGGGATCGCCTTGGTTGTCTTGCATTCCGGGTAGGCCGAGCAGGCGATGAACTTTCCGAACCGTCCGACTTTTATGACCATCGGCGAGCCGCACTTCTCGCACTTCTCGTCGGTCGTCATGTCCTGTTTGGCCACGATCTTGATCGTGCCGTCAGGAAGCCGCTCGAAATTCTGCGTATTCTTGCAGGGCGGATCCTCCTTGTAGCCCGGGCAGGCCAGAAACTTTCCGTTCCGCCCCCACTTGATCTCCAGCATCCGTCCGCACTTCTCGCACGGAATGTTCGTCGGAGGCTCGACAATATCCTTGGGACCGGCGATGTCTTTCGCTTTTTCCAGGTCCTTGAGGAACGGGTCGTAGAAATCCCTGACCGCCGTCACCCAGGCTTTACCGCCCTCCTCCACCTCGTCGAGTTCCTTCTCCATCAAGGAGGTGAAGTCCGTGTTGAGAATGTCCGGGAATCCCTTGACGAGAAAATCGTTTACGGTCCGTCCGGTTTCCGTCGGGATGAAGCGGCCCTCGATCTTCTCCGCATATTTACGATCCTGGATCGTGGAAATGATCGCGGCATAGGTCGAAGGCCGGCCGATGCCCTTTTCTTCCAGTTCCTTGATCAGCAGCGCTTCGTTATACCGGGGGGGCGGCTGGGTAAAATGCTGCTTGGGTGAAAGACCGGCCTCGACCTGGCCTTCCTGTCCCACCAGCCGGAGGGACTCTCCTTCTTCCAGCACCGGCAGCTGACGCGCGGAGTCGTCTTCTGATTCCTGCTCGGTTTTGCGGGCCGGTTCCTCGCCCTCGGTGTCCTTCCCTTCCATATACACCGCCAGATGCCCCTGGAATTTTACGACGGTGCCGTTGGCGCGGAAGATGTACGCCTGGCGCGTGCCCTGGGGAGCGGAGTCCACGCGGGTGACTTCCAGCACGGCCGGAGCCATCTGCGAGGCGACAAACCGGTTCCAGATCAATTTGTAGAGCTGGTAGTGATCCCGCTCCATGTACTGTTTCACGGATTCCGGATCGCGCCCGACGGATGTGGGACGGATCGCCTCGTGCGCCTCCTGCGCCGCCTTCTGGGTCTTATAGACGTTCGGGGTCGCCGGCAGATACTCCGCGCCGAACCGGTCGCGGATCAGCTGGCGCGCTTCGTCCGCCGCCTCGTTCGAAATGCGGGTGGAATCGGTTCTCATGTAGGTAATGAGTCCGGTGGGTCCCTCCTTCCCGATTTCCATACCCTCATAGAGCTGTTGCGCTAACGTCATGGTTTTCTTGGCCGAGAAACGCAGTTTGCGCGAGGCATCCTGTTGCAGACGGCTCGTGATGAACGGCGCAACCGGATTGCGGCGTTTTTCCTTCCGCTCGACGGATTGAACGACAAAATTCTTCCCCCGGACATCGGCGACGATGCCCTCCGCCACCTGTTGCGAGGGGACCACCGCTTCCTTGCCGTTCATGCTCTGCAACTTGGCTTCGAAGGCCGGAGGGTTTTTCCCGGCCAGCGTCGCCGTGATGGACCAGTACTCCTCTGCGCGAAACGCCTCCCGCTCCTTCTCGCGATCGCAGATCAGCTTGACGGCGACGGACTGCACCCGTCCCATGCTCAACCCGCGGCGCACCTTCTTCCACAGCAACTGGCTTCCCTGGTAGCCGACGATGCGGTCCAGGATGCGGCGCGCCTGCTGCGCCTGCACCAGCTTCATGTCGATCTGGCCGGGGGACTGCAGGGCGCGCTTGATCGCGGTCTCGGTGATCTCGTTGAATAGCACGCGGAAAACTTTTTGCTCGGGCGCCTTGCCCTTCCCCTTGGATTTGCCCTTCGACTTGTCTACCAGCTCCTCCGCAATGTGCCAGGCGATCGCCTCTCCTTCCCGATCCGGGTCGGGCGCCAGAAACACCTTGTCGACTTCTCCGGCTTTCTTCTTGATGTCGGCGAGGACTTTCGATTTGCCCTTGATCGTCACGTAGTGCGGCTTGAAGTCGTTGTCGAGATCCACGCCGAGCTTGCTGGTCGGCAGGTCCTTCACGTGGCCAACCGACGCCATCACGGTGTATCCCCGTCCGAGATACTTTGTGATGGTCCTCGCCTTGGCCGGAGACTCGACGATGATGAGTGATTTAGCCATTGGGACTCGTGCGCGGATGAAGGTTCACTGTGCGACTGACAGGGTCTGACATATATACCGCTATCGGCATATTTTCAAGTTTCTCCACATTTCACACACGCATGCACGATTGTCCGGGGAGCTGACGAATGGCGCCTTTCAGCTCCAGCGACAGCAGCAGGCCCGACACCGAAGCCGCCGGCAGGCCCGTCTTTGCGATCAACTCGTCGATGTGCAGCGGTTCGAACGACAACGCCGCATAGAGCGTCGCTTCATCCTTGTCCAGCGACAGCCTCCCTGATTGTACCGCACGCGTCAAGTCCGCCTGACGGTCCTGCATCCGCGCCCGGAACGACGGCTCGAACTGGGACGATAATTCGTCGAGGATGTCCTCGACCGTTTCCACGAGCTTCGCCCCCTGCTTGATCAAGCCGTTCGTCCCGCGGCTCTGCTCGGATTGCACCGTGCCGGGAACCGCAAAGACCTCGCGGCCCTGCTCGGCCGCCAGGCGCGCCGTGATCAGCGATCCGCTTAGCGGCGCCGCCTCCACCACCACGACGCCGAGCGAGAGCCCGCTGATGATGCGGTTGCGCTTCGGGAAATGGTACGCATGCGGATAGGCGCCGAGCGGCAGTTCGGACAGCACGGCTCCCTGCTCCTCGATCTTTTTTCTGAGCGACAGATGTTCCGACGGATAGGTGCGGTCGATGCCGCATCCGAGGACGGCGATCGTGCGCCCTCCCGCCTCCAGCGCGCTCCGGTGCGCCACCCCGTCAATGCCCCGGGCAAGGCCGCTGACAACCGTCAGCCCCGCCGACGCCAGTCCGCGGCTCAACTGTTCGGTCACCACGCGTCCGGCCGGCGTCATATGGCGCGTGCCGACGACGGCCACAGCATGATGATCGGAGTCGTCGAGCGCGCCGCTCACGGAAAGCAACGGCGGCGGATCATGGATCGTCCTCAGGCGGGCCGGATAATCCGCATCGAGAAACGTCAGCACCCGGACCGGCAGCCGCTCGAGCGCCTTGAGTTCACGGTCGATCGCCTGCAGGTCCCCGGTGCCAGGACCCTGGCGGACCGCCTTCGCCAACTCGGGACTGACGCCATCGACCTGCGTCAATTCATCCTGCGACGCATGCAACACGGCGTCCGGAGAACCAAGGGACTGCGCAAGACGGCACAGCAGCGCATCGCCGATCCCGGGCACCGCGCGCAGCACAAACCACGGCCGGAGCGAGGCCACAGTCCTCTCCATCTTCTCGCTAGAGGGTGACGATGTCATATTGCTCCAGGTGCAGCGTCGGATCCGCTTTCACGATGAGCTTAGCCTGGCGTTCGCGCTGCAGCATCTCGATACCGCCATATTCCTCGCCATCGAGCAGTTCGGCAACGCCCGGATGCACGCCGACGATGATCGTCCGCTCGTCTCCCATATCGCCCAACCGCCTGAGCTCGCGGAAAATTTCGTAGGCCACGGTCGTCGGGGATTTGGTGTACCCGCGTCCCTCGCAATAGTGGCAGGGCTGGGACATGGTGCGCAGCAAATCCTCCCGCACACGCTCGCGTGAAATTTCGATCAGCCCCAGATCGGAGATGCGGGAGATGCGCGTGCGCGCTTTGTCGCCGGCCATGGCGTCCACCAGCGCCTGGTAGACACGGTCCCGGTTCTTTTCCCGCTCCATGTCGATGAAATCGATGATGATGATGCCGCCGATCCCCCGCAGCTTGATCTGGTAGGCGACTTCCTTGACCGCCTCGAGATTGTTCTTGAGGATCGTCTCCTCCTGATCGCGCTTGCCGACGAAACGGCCGGTGTTCACGTCGATCACCGTCATGGCCTCGGTATGGTCCACCACGATATAGCCGCCGGATTTCAGCCAGACCTTCCGGCTGAGCGCGCGGGCGATTTCCATTTCGATACCGAGATGATCGAACAGGCTCTCCTCGCGATTGAAATAGTGGACACGGGAAACCTGATCGGGCAGGAACCGGCGCACGAAGTCCCGGACCGCTTCATATTCTTCCTTCACATCGATCAGCAGCCGGTCGACTTTCTTCGAAAACAGGTCCCGGACGACCCGGAAGGTCAGGGACAAGTCGGCATGCAGCAGATTCGGAGATGCCCCATGCTCCCGTTTCTTCAGCACGTCCTCCCAGAGGGCTTCCAGGAATTCGACGTCCGAGCGCAAATCCTCCTCCTTGACCCCCTCGCTCACCGTCCGCACGATGTATCCGTGTCCGGGCCGGCGGAGCCGCTTCACAATTTCCTTGAGCCTGGCCCTCTCCTCGTCCCTGGGAATCCTCCGGGAGACGCCCACGTGTTCGACGCCGGGCATGAACACCAGAGACCGCCCCGGCAGCGAGACATAGGTCGTCACACGGGGCCCCTTGGTCCCGATCGGCCCCTTGGAAATCTGCACCATGAGTTCCTGCCCTTCCTTCAGCAGGGCCTCGATGGGCTGCGCCGACTGGCGGCGGGGCTTCGGCATTTCGCCGCCCTTGTCGTCGTCCTCGCTGTCCATCAGCGTGTCGCCGGCCTCCGTCTCGAGCGAGAGGTCGGACACGTGCATAAAAGCCGCCTTGTCCATCCCGATGTCGATGAACGCCGCCTGCATGCCCGGCAATACTTTGACGACCCGGCCGATATAGATGTTGCCGACAAAGTCCTTCTGTTTGGCGCGATCCACGTACAAGTCCGTCATCACGCCGTTATCCAACACCGCCACGCGGGTTTCTTCCCGCGTGACACTGATTGCAATCTCTTGTCCCATATCTTCTCCTTCTCGGAACGGACGTTAAGTCCGTTCAGCCTGTTTGGCACGTTAGGTTCGTTACAGACACAACGGGCTCAACAGGCACAACCGACAAAACACGCTCCACTGAGCGCGCCCTAATAGAACAGCGTTAACCGCCGTCGTTTAATGTTCAGCAGCAGTCCCAGCGCCGCCATCGTGGCCACGGTGGAACTGCCTCCATAACTCATCAGCGGGAGCGGGATGCCCACGATGGGAAACAGCCCGGCCGTCATGCCGATGTTGATCACCAGGCAAAAGGCCAGCATGGCGATGAGCCCGGCGGCCAGCAGTGCGCCCAGCATGTCCTTTGCCTTCAGCGCAATTTCCAGCGACAGCCAGATCAATCCCGCAAACAACCCCAACAGCACCAGCACGCCGAGAAACCCCCATTCCTCGGCAAACACCGCGAAGACGAAATCCGTGTGGCCCTCCGGAAGAAACTTCAACTGGCTCTGTGTCCCTCCGTGCAAGCCCTTGCCCAGCAGTTCTCCCGACCCGATCGCAATGCGCGACTGCAAGCCATGATAGCCCTTGCCCCCCGTGTCGTAGGCGGGGTCCACGAAAGTCATGATCCGCTCGCGCTGGTAGTCGTGGAGCGAGCCCCAGACAAGCTCCCAGGCGAAGGGGAACAGCATCACGGCGAACAGCAGCAGCGTGCCCATCGCCTTGGACCGCATGCCCACCACCAGCAGCATCGAGAAATAAATCGAGAGGTAGCTGAGTCCGCTGCCAAGATCGGGCTGTTTGAGAATCAGCAGCAGACCCGGCAGCATGATCAGTCCCGGCAGCACCACCCGCTGCATCCACCCCTGCCGCGGGCTCCTGGTGTAGTAGGTGGCCAGCGTCAGGACCAGCACCAGCTTGGCGAACTCGGACGGCTGGAATACGAACGGCCCGATGGGAATCCACCGTTGCGCCCCGCGGCTGGTCTTACCGGCCACCAGCACGATGACCAGCAGGACAAGCAACAGCGCATAGAGGATATACGCCAGCCGTGAAATCTTGTGGTAATCCACGACGAGCATGGCCACGAAGGCCACGCACCCGATCGCAATCCAGGCCATCTGCTTCAGATAGATCGGCGTGCCGGTCACCGTCTGGACGGAAGTGACGCTGTAGATCGACAGCACCCCCAACGACAGGATCGAGGCGATCAATCCGAGAAACCGCCAGTCGAAGCTGTCCGGCGTCAGCGCCCGGCCATCCAGCACGCGATCAATCATGGAGCCCCCGCATCGCCACCGCCGCCGGCAGCTCGTCCGACGGAGCCGCCGCAGCCGTCGCCGGTCCGGCCGGTTTCGATTTGACGTAGGCTTCGATCATCTGCTTGGCCATCGGGGCGGCCCACGATCCGCCGTGCCCCATGTTCTCCACCAGCACCGCCACCGCGATCTGCGGTTCCTCCGCCGGCGCATAGGAGACAAACCACGCATGGTCGCGCAGTTTCTTGGGAACGTCCTCGCCCTTCCTCCGATCGTCCTTGAGCGCGGCCGTTTGCGCCGTGCCGGTCTTGCCCGCGATCCTTACGAGCGCCGAACGCGCCCGGCCGGCCGTGCCTCTGGTCACGACGCCCTCCAGCGACTCATGGAGCAGCTCGTAGGTTTCCGGTTTGAGCGCCAGCTTTGGACGCGGCACCGACGGGAGATCCAATACCTGGCCGGTTGCGCGCTCCTTGATGGACCGCACCACCCGGGGACGGAACGTCTCGCCGTTGCCGGCCACGGAGGCCATCACCATCGCCATCTGCATCGGCGTGACGGTCGTGTACCCCTGGCCGATGGCGGCCGAAATGGTCTCGCCCGGCAGCCAGATCTCGTTGCGCGCCCTGGTCTTCCAGGCCGTGGACGGCACGATCCCCGAGCGCTCCGACGGCAATTCGACGCCGGTTTCGTGCCCGAGCCCGAACCGGTCGGCATACTCCGCGATCGTGTCGATCCCCAACCGCTGCCCGATGGTATAAAAAAACACGTCGCAGGAATCCACGATCGCGTCCACGACGTCCATGACGCCATGCCCGCCCGCTTTCCAGTCCCGGTAGACCCGGCCGCCGAACGGAAATCCGCCCATGCAGCGGACCTTGGTGGTCGTATTCACCGTGCCTGTTTCAAGCCCCGCCGCTGCGACGATGATTTTGAACGTCGAGCCGGGCGGATATTGCCCTTGCGTCGCGCGATTCGTGAGCGGGTGCCCTTCGTCCTGCACGATCTTTTCCCATTGTTTCGCCGTTAGCTCGCGCGAGAGCACATTCGGATCGAAGACCGGACGGCTGGCCATGGCCAGCACGTCGCCCGTCGTCGTCTCGACCGCAATGATGGCGCCGGACTCCTCGCCCAGCAGTTGCTCGGCCAGTGCCTGCAACCGGGCGTCGATCGTCAGATACAGATCGTCCCCGGCCATCGGCTTGCCGACCTCGACCGTCCGCTTTTCATGACCCATCGCGTCCACTTCGACGGTCTTCTGTCCGGCACGCCCGCGGAGAAACCGGTCATAGGTCCTCTCGACGCCGTACTGGCCGATGATGCTCCCCAGATGCAACTCGGCGTACTCGGACTTCTCCAGCTGATCCGAGGACACTTCGCCGACATAGCCGAGCAGATGCGCCGCCGTGAGGCCGTGCGGATAATTGCGCTGCGATTCCGCCCGCACCGTCACGCCGGGAAGATCCAGGCGATGCGACTCGATCAGCGCGGCTTCGCGCAGCGTGAGCCCGTCCTTCACTTTTCGAGGAAGCAGCCGGCTGCCGCGTTCGGACAATTTTTTCCGGACCGTCGTTTCATCCAGCCCGACCATCTTGACCAGCGACTCGATCAGCGCCCTGCGGTCCTTCACATCCTCCAGCGTCACATAGAGACCGAAGCTGGGCACGTTGTTGGCCAGCAGCACGCCCTGGCGGTCGTAGATCAGGCCGCGAACCGGCTCCAGCGCCACGGCCCGCGTGCGGTTGTTCTCCGACAAATCCTGGTAGTAGCTCCCTTCGCTGATCTGGAGATACCAGAGCCGCAGCGCGAGGAGCCCCACCACCATCAACAGGCTGACCTTGAACAGGATCAGCCGCTGCTGAAGCTCCCGCAGTTCGTCGTGCTGCGTGCCGCTTCGCGTGCTCATGCTGCCTGTTCCAACGTCCTGTCACTCCAGTGAATCATCTTTTCGAAACCTTTCAGCCAACAGCCAGTACAAACCCATCCCCACCAGCGTGTCGAACACCGCCTGCGGCAGCAACACCGACCGAACGGCGTCCAGGGCATTGTCTCCACCCGCTCCTGCCATCAGGAACGCCAGGCCGGAACACACGGACAGGCCCAGCAGCAGGGGCAGCACCGTGACCGGCGTCGCACGGGCGAGATACCGCCCCACCACGCCCGCGGCCAGTCCGAGCACGGCTTTGGCGATCAGGTTTGTCCATCCCTCGCCGGCAGAAAACAGGTCCTGCTCAAACCCGAGCAGCGCCCCCATCAACGCCCCGTCCACCGGCCCGCCGAAATACCCGACCAGGCTGGCGGCAATCAGGCACAAGTCCGGACGGATCCCCGCCACGCTGAGATGCTCAAGCACCGTCGCTTGAACCGGAACCAGTCCCATCACCAGCCCGGCATATAGAAACGGCTTCATGGATTTTTCTTCTCCGCCGGAGGGACCGGCGCCGGCGCATCGACGGAACGGGGCACCGTCACCACCAGCACTTCCTCCAGTTTCGTAAAATCCACATCCGGCTGCACGTCGGCCGTCTGAAAGAGCTCGCCCTCGTCCTTTTGAATGTGCGTGATCGTGCCGACCGGGACTCCCTTGGGGAATCCTCCGGTGAGGCCCGACGTCACGACCGGATCGCCGGCCCGCACCGTCGACAGCAACGGGATGTACTTCATGCGCACCTTCCCCTCGTATGTCCCTTCGATGATGCCTTCATCCCGCGTCCGCTGGATGAGGGCGGTGACCGCGTTGTTGGGATCGGTGATGAGCAGGACAACCGAAGACGACGCGCTGGACTTGACCACGCGTCCCACGGTGCCGGTCAGCGTCACGACGCCCATCTCGACCTGAATGCCGTCACGTTCGCCCTTGTCCAGCACCACGCCATGATACCAGTTGGTCGCATCACGGCCGACGACCCGTGCCGCCACCGTCTGGGACGGCGCCTTCGCCTGGAAGCGGAGCAATTCCCCCAGCCGCTGGTTGGCCGCCGCCATTTCCCGCAGGTCGGCCGCCTGGCCGCGCAGAAATTCGATTTCCCGACGGAGTTGCTGGTTTTCTTCCTGCACCTGCCGTAGCGCCACGTAGCGGTCCCAGACGCTCCCGACACGGCGGTCTGCGGAGGACAACAGGTCAAGCGGAAAGGCGACAATGTCGGCCAGCGGCTTGCCGATGGCTTGGACGAGCATGCGGCTTTGTTTGGGGAGGACGAAGACGAGCGAGAGCAGCAGCGCGCACAGCGCGAGCAGCACTCGCCTGGTTCCGGATGTCGAGCGAAGCATTGGCCATCCCTGGGCGGGATGAGCCCCCTTACCGGTTGCTGCTGTATTGGGACATCACCGTGACCTTGCGGAGCAGGTCCAGCTCGTCCAGGATTTTCCCGACCCCCAGCACGACGGAGGTCAACGGATCATCCACGGTGATGATCGGCAGATTCGTTTCTTCGCGGAGTCTGGTATCCAGGCCTTTCAGCATGGACCCTCCCCCGGTCAGGACAATCCCTCGATCAATGATATCGCCAGCCAGCTCGGGGGGGGTGTTTTCCAGGGCCACCTTGATCGCATTCACGATCGTGCCGATGGGCTCCTGAAGCGCTTCCCGGATTTCGGCGTCATCCACGACCAGTGTCCTGGGGATGCCCGAAATCAAATCCCGCCCTTTAATCATCATCGTCTTCTTCTCCTCGAACGGGTAGGCCGAGCCGACGTCCAGCTTGATATGCTCGGCCATATGTTCCCCGATGAGGAGGTTGTACTTCTTCTTGATGTAGTTTGAAATCGCGTCGTCCATGCGGTCGCCGGCCACCTTCACGGACTCGCTGTAGACGATCCCGCCCAGCGAGATGACCGCGATGTCCGTCGTGCCGCCGCCGATGTCCACCACCATGTTGCCGGAGGGCTCGGTGATCGGCAGCCCCGCCCCGATCGCCGCCGCGACCGGTTCTTCGATCAGATAGACCTCATGCGCGCCGGCCAGCTCGGCGGAGTCCCGCACGGCGCGCTGCTCGACCTGCGTGATGCGCGACGGCACGCCGATGATGATGCGGGGCCGCACGAACATGCTGCGGTTGAGCGCCTTGTTGATGAAATAGCGGAGCATGCGCTCGGCCATTTCGAAATCCGCGATGACGCCTTCCTTCATGGGCCGGATCGCCGTGATGTTGCCCGGCGTGCGGCCCAGCATTTTCTTGGCTTCCGCGCCGAACGCCAGCGCCTTCTCGGTTTTCTTCTCCACCGCCACCACGGACGGCTCGTTCAACACGATGCCCTTGCCGCGGACGTACACCAGCGTCGTCGCCGTGCCCAGGTCGATGGCAATGTCGTTGGAGAACCAGCCTAAGACTTCCGAAACAAATCCCACTTAGATCATCCTTCCCTTCACCCCCGGCCTTCTCATCTCTCTACTCCGGAAAGTCGAGTTCCCCCGAATCCAGGACCTGCGTGCCCGCGATCTCGTCGCCCAGCCGGACACCCCGCTCATTTCCGATCAACAGCAGCGCTTCGAAGGCCACCACCGCCCCTGCCAGCAACCAGCCCACGTACGGAGTCGGAAACAGCAGGTACGCGAGGGCCAGCGGAAGATTGCGGATGATGGATTCCCGGAACCCCGAGAACTCCTTCGTGCGCGGGACGACGGTCTGCAATCCGATCAGCCGCTTCCCCACGCTCTGCCCGCCCGGAAATCCATCGGCAATCAGCGTGTACGCCAACCCCGCAATCCATCCCACCGGCTCGATCACCTGGCTTGCCGCGGCAATCAGCATGCCGTCGATCGCCTTGGCGATAAACCGGTTGAGGACATGCGCTTTGGGATAGACCCCGCTTTGCAACGGGTTTGCTCCCCACGCTTCCTCCGCCAAGCGACCTCCTCACAACTGGAGGCAAAGTATAGCAAATTCCGCTCAGTATCACAAACATCCCTTACGAAGCAGCCCCTTGCCTTTCCGACAGGCGGTCAGTAGAATCCGTCACGCATTCATTTAATCGTAGGAGCGCTGCGCATGATCAAACTGCTGCGGGAAGGCAATCAACAATTTCCCTGGTTACTCAAGGGCGTCATGATCGCCATCGCCCTGACGTTCATCGTCGGCATGGGCTGGTGGGGCTACGGCGAATCGCAGACCGACACGGTCGCCACGGTCGGCCCGCTCAAAGTCTCGCGGGACGAATTCACGCGCCGCTACAAGAACCTCTACGAGTTCGCCAAGAAACAGAAGATGCCCGACGCGATCAAGGACGACGTGCTCAAGGAAATGGCCGTCGAGCAGATGGCGGAGGAAAAACTCTGGCGCCTGGCCGCGGACGACATGGGCCTGACGCTTTCGCCGGAGGAACTGCATGCAGCCATCACGCGGATCACGGATTTTCAGACGAACGGCAAATTCGATCCGGAGCTCTACAAGCGCCTCCTGGCGTTCAACCACCTGACCCCGCCCCAGTTTGAAACGGAATATGGCGCGCGCCTGCTGGGAGACAAAGCCGTCTCGATCGTCTTCAACTCCGTGGCCCTGACGCCGACCGAGATCGAGGAGGCCAAAACGCTGATGGCCCGCCCGACATCCCCCGACTCGCCTGCCGGCACGTCGGCCAAGGACCGGATCCTGCAGGACATGCTGTTTCAAAAGCAGCAGCGCGCGGTCATGGCGTTCCGTGAAGCCATGAGGGCGAAAGTGAACGTGCAGATCAAGAAAGAACTGCTCTAACACCGTCTTAAAGTCCGAAAGTCATCAAGTCGAAAGTCCTCGGACCTGATGACTTTACAGACTTTATGACTTTGGACAGTCTTACCGGTTAACCCGTTCGACCAGTCGTCCGCCGCCCTTCTTCAGCACATCCGGGCTGGCCAGTAACTGCGGCGTCTGCTCGTTGTTGTACTGCTTGCGAGCGATTCGCTGGACGTTCGGTTTCACATAGTCATAAAGCTCAGCCATCTCGATTGCGCCGTCCTTATCCATATCCCCCTCGCCCTGGAGACCTTTCAGAAAGTAGTACGTCAGCAGGCCATGGCCTTTGTCCTTGAAGGTACTGGAGATTTGATCGCCTGAACTTGCCGCCAGGACCACCGTTTTGCCGCCGGCGACCAAGGCGGTTTCGAGCGAAAGCCCCATCGGGCGTGCGCCTTCCGCGAGCACCGAGCGCCCTCCCGCGCCGGAGAAGCAGGAATCCAGAACGACCGTCACATCTTTTGCAGGCAGCTTGTCGAGAGCTGCATACAGGCGCTTCAACGGATAGGCGGTCTTCTCCACAAAAGTCGGATCGCCGTCATAGGGAACCAGGTACGCGTCGCCGGACTTCGGATTCGGCGCCCCGTGTCCTGAATAGTAGACGAAGACCGAGCTATCCTTCTCCACGTTATTCGGCAACCAGCCTTCGAAATACTTCTCCAGATCGGTCCGGGCAGCCTTGTCATTGATTCGAACTATGACATTCTCCTCGGGATAACCCAGCACCTTGGTCAGGTATTCCCCCATCAGTGTCGCATCCCGGTCAGCAAAGTCGGCCGTCGGCAGCTTCTCGCGGTACTGCTCAATGCCGATCACAACCGCATAGGCATGCTTTCGCAGCACGGCTTTAACGACAGGCAACTTGTCTACATCGCTGGTCGGCGCAATTCGTGGGGCTTGAGTAGCTTGAGGAGATGATGCCGCCACCGCCCTAGCCTGGTTGAGTTCCGCCAGTTTGGTCAAACTTCGAAGTGCGACTTCTAGTTTCTGCCGGGTTTCTTCGGCCGCACCTTCGACCGCCTGTCCAAAGACGCCAGGAGACTTGATGAAAGGAAGAGGCCGCTCGGTCTTGATCAGGATTTTATCCACTTGCTGATTGTCCAGTGTGAGCAGAATCGCTCCGGCATCCAGCCTCAAGCTCTGACCAACCTCAGCGAAGAAATCATGAACCACGATAAGGTCCGCATTGATGGTGCGCCCCTCATCCGCCTTCTCCACTCTGACCGCAGCCTTGAAATTCCGGCGATAGACCTCGATTTGACCTTCGAGAATCTTCTCGGGACTGTACGCCATCGTGGCGCCACTCTTGTACGCGTATTGCATGGTATTTTTAGTGTTTTCCGACAGGACAAGCGCAACGGTCAAGTTGGGATAGGCAGGCGGCCCGGATTGCAGGCCGAGCCCGGCCAGAGGCTCCTGTCGCTCCGGTGGCTCAACACACCCAGGCATGAGGGTAAGCAGGACGATCAGGGGAACCAGAACGTGCACCCTCAACTCCCGAGTCCCCAACGGCAAAACACTACCGCTCATGCGCGCCTCTCTCACCGGCTACAGGAATAGTAAAAAATTTTAGCAGATTCTAGATGGATTACAAGAAATCGCTACGCTACCAACATCGCGTCGCCATAACTATAGAAGCGATACCGTTCTTTGACCGCCTCCGCGTAGGCCGCCCGTAGCGGCTCCAATCCGGCAAACGCCGACACCAACATCAGCAGGGTCGTTTTCGGCAGGTGGAAGTTCGTCATCAGGACGTCCACGACCTTGAACTGATAGCCCGGCGTGATGAAGAGCCCCACCTCGCCCTTCATCGGCTTGACGGTTCCATCGGCGGAGACGGCCGACTCCAAAGTCCGGACGACCGTGGTCCCGACCGCAATGATGCGCCCGCCTGCTGTTTTCGTTTCATTGACGGCCGCCGCCGCATGAGATGAAAGCTCCGCCCACTCGGTGCCCATCCGATGCCCGTCGATTCGCTCGGCCGTCACCGGCCTGAATGTCGCAGGCCCGACGTGCAGGGTTACCGTGGCCATTCGCACGCCTTGTGCTTTCAGCGCAGCCAGCAGCCGTTCCGTAAAATGGAGTCCGGCAGTCGGCGCGGCAATCGCCCCTGCTTCACGCGCAAACAGAGTCTGGTACCAGATCCGATCCTGCTCGCTGGGGTCGCGCTTGATGTAGGGCGGCAGGGGCATCCGGCCGATCTTCTCCAGCAATCCGGGCACGGGAGAGGAAAACTGCATGATGATTCCACCGGCCCCCTGCTCCACCACCGTCGCGGTCGCGCCGCCATCCAGCTCGATGGTCTGGCCGGGCTTCGTCCCTTTGCACAGGACTTCCCACCGATCCGGATGACCTGACCTGGCCGGCCTGACCAGCACCAGTTCCACATGCCCGCCTCCGGGCTGCTTGCGTCCGCTAAGCCTGGATGCCAGGACCTTCGTATCGTTCACGATGATTAGATCCTTGGCGTTGAGAAACTGGGGTAAATACGCGACACGGTGATGCGTGCAAGCGCCGCCGCCTTTCGGCACAACGAGCAAGCGCGCCTGATCGCGGGGTTCAACCGGATGGTCTGCAATCAGCGAGGGATCGAAGGGAAAATCGAACTCGGAGAGGAGCATCAGCGGGACAGGGATGACGTGCGCCGGAGTTCGGTGCCCGGAAAGTAATAGGCGAGGATCGTCGTGTAGGGATAGCCGTGCTCGGCCAGTTCCTTGGCCCCCCACTGGCAGAGCCCGACGGCGTGGCCGGACCCGCGTCCCGAGAACACGATCTCCCATCCCATGGACTCCACGTCGAATTGCGTGCTGGGTATCACGGAATACCCGATGAGACGGCGGAAGTCCTCGCCGCGCAGGATCAATTCGCCTCTGGAATGGAGAATGCGGAGCCTGGTCACCCGCCCGGCCCTGCTGTAGGCGAAGGGCGTCAGGCTGGCAATGGCGCCCACGTCCACGCCCTGCCGGCGAAACGTCGCCTCCAATTCCTGCACCTTGAGGACGGCGCGCCATTGGTAGCGGGGCGCATTCACGTCGAAGGGACAATCGACGCCTTTTAAATAGGGCAGGTCCTTGGACCAGACGTTCGCGGCATCTTCGGTCGGGCCCGCCGCCGTGGACGAGAAGGCGGCGTAAATCGGCGCGTTCTGATAGGCCACGGCAATCCCGCGCGTGGATTCGACGGCTTCCTGCACGCGCTGGTCCACGCCATGGCGACCCTGGTAGACCTGATCCTGCACCGTGGCGACGAGATCGTACTCGCGCGACTTGTTCAGCATCCGTTGATAGAGGGCATAGGTCCGCGCAACGACCGCCTGGGCCTTGAGCGCCTCCGGATGCCAGCTTGGAGACATTTCCGCCGGCACGACGCCCTTGATGTACTCCTCCAGGTCCACGTCGTTGACAAGGGAGAGCCCGCCTCCGCGGACCAGAACTTTCAGGCTGCCGCCGACCGACAGAGGCTTGGACTCGCCCGTCCCGTTGCCGCCGTTCGTCACGACCAGATCGCCGCCGCGGCTCCGGATCGTCGCGGATTCAGCCGGAACCCGCTCCCCGTTCAATGTCAGGCTGCCCGCCGACGGCCTGACGACGACGGCACCAGCAAACACCCGGGCCTCTCCATTCGGCAGCTGCACCGCCACGCCCCGCTCGGAGAAGACCTCCACCCTCTGCGCATCCTGCAACAGCAGCACGCGCATGAGATCGTCGGCAAAACTCGATGCAGGGAGAAGAAGAAGGAGCGTCACCCAGAAGACAAGGGCTAGGAGCCTGTCCGACATTGCCGTGCGTAACGAGGCGAAGGAGGTGTGGCCAGATGCAAGGCCGCAGGCCGGAAAAAACCGGAGGTGTATTCGCTGGAATACATTGAGGATTTTTTCTGGCCGAGAACGACGCAGATGGCCGCAGATCGTTCGCCGCAGTAGAACGGTCAATGTCGGACAGGCTCCCAAGGCATGGTCACCGTTTCGATATGAAATACACCAGCAGACTCAGCACGATGCTGATCAGGATGCTCGTCGTCAGCGGAAAGTAGAAACTGAAGCCGTCCCGCTTGACCGAGATATCGCCGGGCAGCTTGCCGAGCCATCCAAACCATTCACCTAGCGGACCCCCGGAACCTGCGCCCTTCTCGACCATGAGAACCACCAGCCCGGCCAGCACCAGGAAACATCCGGCAAGAATGAGCGCCTTTCCAAGCCCGTCGACTTCGGGCATGGTTCACCTGATCAATAACTCGGCGATCTGGACGGCGTTCAGCGCCGCCCCCTTGCGCAGATTGTCGGAAACGACCCAGAGATTCAAGCCGTTCGTCACCGAGAAATCCTCCCGGATCCGGCCGACGTAGATGTCGTCCTTGCCGCTCGCATCCAGCGGCATGGGATAGAGTTTTTTCGACGGATCGTCGTAGACCAGCACGCCGGGCATCGCCGCCAGCGCCGCGCGCGCGTCGTTCGGCTTCAGCGGACGCTCCAGCTCGACGTTGACGGCCTCGGAGTGGCAGCGCAGCACCGGCACGCGCACGGTGGTGGCCGTAATCCGCATCGCCGGCGCCTCGAGGATTTTCTGCGTTTCGAGGACGATCTTCACTTCCTCCGAGCACTCGCCGTCCCGGCTGAACGACCCGATATGCGGCAGCAGGTTGAAGGCAATCTGGTGCGGATAGACCTTCGCCTCCACGTCGCGGAAGGACATGAGCGCCTTGGTCTGCTCCACCAGTTCGTCCATGGCCGCCGAGCCGGTTCCCGACACCGATTGAAAGGTCGTGACCACGACCCGCTTGACACCGGCCGCGTCGTGCAGCGGCTTGAGCGCCATGACCAGCGGCGTCGTCGTGCAGTTCGGAATCGCCACGATGTTGCGGGGCATCTGTTTCGCCGCATGCGCGTTGACCTCGGGCACGAGCAGCGGCACGTCGGCGTCCATGCGGAACACGGCGCTGTCGTCGATCACGACGACGCCGGCCGCGCCGAGTTTCAGGCCGTACTCCCTGCTGATCTCGTCCGTGGCCGAAATCAAGGCAAAGTCCACCCCGGTAAACGAGGACTGCGGGGTCAATTCCTCGACCTTCCACTCCCTCCCCTGGCAGGCCATGGTCTCGCCGGCGGACCGTTTCGACGCAAACAACCGCAGCGACTCGAGCGGGAATTTCCGTTCCTCGAGAATCTCGAGGCTCTCCTTCCCGACGGCTCCGGTCGCCCCGATGATGGCGACGCAGTATGCGGATTTCTTCTTCATGGTTTCCTAGACCGCGATCATGCGAATCCGGTGGTTGAACGTATCCGCAATATACACGTTCCCGGCTCCATCCACCAACACCCCAAACGGGAAGTTGAGACTGCCGCTCAGCGGATCGCCGCCGTCCCCTCTGAAACCGGCCTGGCCGCTGCCGGCCAGGCGCGTGATGATTTTCTTCCTCCGGTCCCAGCGCCGGATCAGATGGCTGTCCGAATCCGTGATCAACAGATTGCCGGCCCGATCCAGCGCGATCCCATAGGGACGGGACAGACTGGTTGAAAATTCGTTGGGCAGACCGGAGTACCGGTACTCGCCGCCGTCGCCGGCGACCGTGCTGATGATGCCCGTCGCAGGATCGACGCGGCGGATGCGGCCGCTGAACGTATCGGCAATGTACAGATCCCCGTCGGGACCGATCGCCAGCCCGCTGGGCCCCGAGATGCCCGCCTCGGTTGCCGGCATCCCGTCGCCCGTATAGCCCGTCTCGCCTGTGCCTGCCACCGTTGCGATGAGACCGGTGTTCAAATCCACCTTGCGCACCCGGTTATTGCTCTGATCGGCAACATAGAGATTCCCGCGCTCATCCACGGCAAGGGCCGCCGGCTCATTCAAGGCCGCCGCACTCGCCGGACCCCCGTCGCCCGACCACCGGTGCTGGCCGGTGCCGGCAATCGTCGAGATCACGCCGGTCGCCGCGTCCACCTTCCGGACGCGATGGTTCATCGTGTCGGCAATATAGAGGTGGCCCTGACGATCCACCGCCACCGCGCCGGGGAAATTCAACGTGGCCTGCGTGGCCGGTCCTCCGTCGCCCCCGAACCGGCCGCTTTTGCCGGTCCCGACGACATAGCGAATTGTCCCGCTCACATCGGACAGTTGCACGAATTTTTCAGCCTTGCCGGCGGGCGGATCTGCCAGGGGATCTTCGTCTTCCTGCGGTGCCTGCATTCTGGCAGGCTCGCTGTCCCTATTATCCTTCTCCGGACGCCCGGCAACCGTCGTGATCAGGCCGCTCGCCAGATCCACCTTCCGGATCACATGGTTTTCCGCGTCGGCTATGTAGAGGATGCCGTTGGAAGACAAGGCCAGGCTTTTCGGCTCGTTCAGGCGGGCCTCGATGGACGAGCCTTCGTCACCGGCATGGCCCGGCTCTCCGTTACCTGCAATCGTCGCGATCGTGCCGGGCTGGATCTTTGCGGCTATTATCATTTCAACAGTTGCTCTGGTTTATCTGGTTTATTTGGTTCGTTTTGTTAAAAAACAAGAAAAACCAGACAAACGAGACAAACCAAACAAACATTTTTACTGTTTCGGAAGATTCTTCAGGATCGCGGCGCCCATTTCCTTGGTGCCGACGAGCGTCATGCCCGGCGTGTGAATTTCCTTCGTCCGGTACCCCTGCTCGAGCGCCGCCACGATCGCCCGCTCGATCGCCTCCGCCTCCTTGTCCAGCTTGAAGGCATAGGACAGCATCATGGCCGCCGACGCGATGGTGGCAATGGGGTTGGCAATGTTCTTCCCGGCAATATCGGGCGCGCTGCCGTGGATCGGCTCGTACATGCCGGTCTTCGCGCCCACGCTGGCCGACGGCAGCATCCCGATCGAACCCGTCAGCATGGCCGCCTCGTCGCTCAGGATGTCGCCGAACATATTCGTCGTCACGATCACGTCGAACTGCCTGGGGTTGCGAATCAGCTGCATCGCGCAATTGTCCACGTACATATGGCTCAGCTCGACGTCCGGATACTGTTTATGGACGTCGATCACCACGCGGCGCCACAGCTCGGAGGATTCGAGCACGTTGGCCTTGTCCACGGACATGACCTTCTTCCGCCGCTTCCGCGCCGCTTCGAACGCCACAATGGCGATGCGCCGGATCTCCTTGGTCGTATAGACCTCGGTATTGATCCCCTTTTCGCCTCCAGGAATTTTCTTGATCCCCTTTGGCTTGCCGAAATAGATTCCTCCCGTCAGCTCGCGCACCACCAGGATATCGATGCCCTCGACGACTTCGCGCTTGAGCGTGGAGGCATCGGCCAGCATGGAATACAGCCTGGCTGGGCGGAGGTTCGCATAGAGTCCCAATTTTTTCCTCAGGCCCAGCAGCGCCCGCTCCGGCCTGATGCCGTAATCCAGCCCCTCCCACTTGGGGCCGCCGACGGCGCCGAGCATCACGGCGTCGCTGCGCTTGGCCAGCGCCAGCGTCTTCGGCGGCAGCGGCACGCCGGTCTTGTCGATGGCCTGGCCGCCGACCGGCGCCTCGACGAATTCAAATGTGTGGCCGAATTTCTGCCCTACGGCCTTGAGTACCATAACCGCTTCCGGCACAATTTCCTGCCCCACCCCGTCGCCAGCCAACACTGCAATCGTCGCTTTCATCGCCTCTCCCTATCTGTGAGCCTGCTGCACTTGCGCACCGTCATACTTCCCCCTAAACTGACTTGTCAACATGACGCTCCTTGCAGACATCATTCTCGTGGTTCATGCCCTGGTCGTCGCGTTCAACGTCGGCGGGCTGGCGGCCATCTGGATCGGAGCCGCCCTCAAATGGCGATGGATCAGAAATTTCTGGTTTCGCGCGATCCATCTCGGTGCCATCGGATTCGTCGCCGTTGGAAGCCTGGTTGGAATGGTGTGTCCCTTGACGGTGCTGGAAGACGCCCTGCGCCAGGCAGGCCCGACGCAGTCGGGCTTCATCCAGCGCTGGGTGGGCAGGCTCCTCTACTACGATTTTCCCGCTTCCGTATTCACCGCCGCGTACGTGCTCTTCGCCCTGATCGTCGCGCTCACCTTCATCTACATCAAGCCGGATCGGCGGGCCTATCGGACTGGGCGGACTGGGCGGACTGGGCGGCCCGGCCCGTCGTCCTGAACCGTTATTTCAGAATCCGTTCGCACTCCGGCATCCAGGCCGGGTCGACGATGCATAAGAATTCCAGCGCCCCGGTTCCCGTATTCTCCACCCACTGCTCGGCCTCAGGAGGCACCGCCACAACCGTCCCCTTCTTCACCGGGACCGATTCAGACCCGACGTGCATCCTCCCCTCGCCGGCGAGGAAGTAATAGACCTCCGAGACGGACAGGATATGACGCGCGGACGCGGCTCCAGGATCCAGCCGCCCCTGTGCCAGACTGTACCGCGCGTCCACGGAACCCTGAACCGGACGCAGCAACTCGCGAAGGATCGTGTGGTCGCCGGCGAGAAACTCCGGGCAATCCTCGAACTGGCGGATGACCATCTTGCGAAATCCGCCGGTCAGACGAGCCCAATCTTCTGATTGGGGTCCTGGTTCTTCGACGCCCAGTAGGCCAGCTTGTTGAGCGCGTTCAGGTAGGCCTTCGCGGACGCCACAATAATATCCGTGTCGGCCCCGTTGCCGCTCGTCGTTTTGCCGGCATCCTCGACACGCACCGAGACTTCCCCCTGCGCATCGGTGCCGCCCGTGATGGCCTTGACGACATACTGCAGCAGGCGGCTCTTGGTGCCGGTCATGGCCGCGATGGTGCGGTAGGCCGCATCCACTGGCCCGTCACCCGTGCCCGTCTGCTTCATGACCTGCCCGTCGATCTCCAGCTCCACCGTCGCGGTCGGCACCTGCCCGGTGCCGCTCTGCGCGAACAGCGTCTTCAGCACGTAGCGCTCGGGAATCCGGCGGATCTGTTCGGAAAGGATCGTTTCGAGATCCTCCTCGAAAATTTCCTTCTTCTGGTCGGCCAGCCGCTTGAAGCGGTCGAAGGCCTGGTTGACTTCCTCATCCGTGAGCTCGTAGCCCAGATCCTCCAGCCGCTTCCGAAACGCGTGGCGGCCCGAGAGCTTGCCCATGACCAGCTGCATCTTCCCCAGGCCGATGGACTCCGGCCGCATGATCTCGTAGGTGCTCTTCTCTTTCAGCAGACCGTCCTGGTGAATACCGGACGTGTGCGCGAACGCATTGGCGCCGACGATCGCCTTGTTCGGCTGCACCACCATGCCGGTGATCTGGCTCACCAGCCGGCTCGTCTTGGCGATCTCCTCGGTCCGGATCTTCGTATCGGCCTTGTAGAAATCCTTGCGGGTGCGGAGCCCCATGACGATTTCCTCCATCGAGGCATTGCCCGCCCGCTCGCCGATGCCGTTGACCGTGCATTCCCCCTGCCCGGCGCCCGCCGCGATCGCCGCGAGCGAATTGGCGACGGCCAACCCGAGATCGTTGTGGCAATGGACCGAGATCACGGCCTTCCGGCTGTTCTTGACCTTCTTCCGGATCGTGGCGATCAACCGGCCGAACTCCTGCGGCGTCGCGTAGCCGACCGTGTCCGGAATATTCACCGTGCCGGCGCCGGCGGCAATGACCGCCTCGATCACCTCGCACAGATAATTCACGTCCGAACGGCTCGCGTCCATCGGGGAAAACTCGACGTCGCGCACGTACCCGCGCGCCCGCTCGACCATCTCCACGGCCCGCTTGAGCGCCTCCTTGCGCGTCATGCGGAACTGGTGCTTCAAATGGATGTCCGACGTGGACAGGAAGGTGTGAATCCGCACCTTGGGCGCCCCCTTGAGCGCCTCCCAGGCCCGGTCGATGTCCTCCGGCCGCGCGCGCGCCAGGCTGCAGATCGTCGGCCCCTCGACCTGTTGCGCGATCTGCCGCACCGCTTCGAAATCCCCCGGCGAGCTGTAGGCGAACCCCGCCTCGATGATATCGACGCCCAGGCGGGCCAGTTGCTTGGCGATCATGACCTTTTCTTCCAGGTTCATGCTCGCCCCCGGCGACTGCTCTCCGTCCCGCAAGGTCGTATCAAAGATGCGAATCATGCGCGTCATGGCTCACCTCTCCTCAAAATGGTTCCCACAGTTCCTCTAACGATGCTCAAAATGGTCTCCCAACGAGGCCGCAGGCGAAGAACGCACCGGAGG
>Ga0155970_113_pt2 | contig 22225 bp, 21 predicted proteins | sample RifCSPlowO2_02_FD_107624 | JGI IMG/M metagenome (GOLD analysis project Ga0155970, IMG submission 107624) | Nitrospirae bacterium RIFCSPLOWO2_02_FULL_62_14
GGCGTTCCGGCGGCTCGGCCAAAATGATCCCCTGCCGGCCGCAGCCGGTGATCTGCCGCACGCCGGCCGTCACGAGCATCCGGCAGCAGGTCAGGCCGGCCGCGCCCAGTCCGTTCACCACGACGCGGATCGTGTCCATCGGCTTGCCGAGCACCTGCAACGCATTCATCAGGCCGGCCAGAATGACGACCGCCGTGCCGTGCTGATCGTCATGCATGACCGGAATGTCGAGCGAGGCCTTCAGACGCCGCTCGATGTCGAAGCAGCGCGGCGCGCTGATGTCCTCCAGGTTGATGCCGCCGAAGCCCGGCGCGATCGCCTGGACGGCGCGGACAATTTCGTCGGGGTCCTGCGTGTTCAGGCAAATCGGCCAGGCGTCGATGCCGGCCATTTCCTTGAACAGCATCGCCTTGCCTTCCATCACCGGCAGAGCGGCTTCGGGGCCGAGGTTGCCGAGGCCGAGGACGGCCGAGCCGTCCGTCACGACGGCGACGGTGTTGCTTTTCGTCGTATAGAGATAGGCTTTCGATTTGTCCTGGGCGATGGCCTCTGAGACGAGGCCGACACCCGGGGTATAGACCAGTGACAGAGCGCTGCGTGATATCAGGGGAATTTTGTTCTGGACGCTGATCTTGCCGCCCTGGTGAACCTGAAAGACCCGAACAGGATCATGATCGCTCATGACGATGCCTCGCGAAGAAGAATCGTCTGCATTATCACACATTTCCAGCGCTGCTCGCCAAGCTGACGCGGCATTCCGTAACTCAAGTTTCAAGCATATGAAATTGTTGACTTTGTCGTGCAGGATGGAATAGGGTATCGCCCCGCAAAGGGAATTGTCCCTTTGGCAGGCGACCACATTACAAGGAGGAGTCAGATGAAGAAGTTGTTGAGCGCAATGATGATGGCGATGTTCCTGGTCAGCGTCACCGGCGTAGCCTTTGCCGACGAGATGAAGGGCGGCGAGAAGCACGAAGGTGGAGAAATGAAAGGCGAACACAAGGACATGAAGGGCGGCGAGATGAAGGGTGAGATGAAGGGTGAGAAGAAAGGCGAGATGAAGGGCGAAAAAAAGGGCAAGAAGAAGTAAGCTCTGATTTTCTCCTGTTGGTTATTGCAACGGCCCGCGTTCCATGCGCGGGCCGTTGTGTTTCCAGCGGTTGACGCTTCGACGGTGCTCAGCGTCAATCCTGAGCAAACCCCGCCCGGAAAGGCGGGGCAGTGGTTCGACAGGCTCACCACCCTGAGCGAGTCGAAGGGTCGTGGGATTGACCGTCGTTTCCGCCGGGTGTTAGCCTCTGTGCCATGTCTGAACGCGCGGCCGGGCGCTCTCCTAACCGACTGATCCACGAAACCAGCCCCTACCTGCTTCAGCATGCCTACAACCCGGTGGACTGGCATCCCTGGGGACCGGATGCCTTGAGCAAATCCCGCGAATCGCACAAGCCCATTCTCCTCTCCATCGGCTATTCCGCCTGCCACTGGTGCCATGTCATGGAGCGCGAATCGTTCGAGAACGAGTCGATCGCCGCGCTCATGAACGAGCACTTCGTCTGCGTCAAGGTGGACCGCGAGGAGCGTCCCGATCTTGATGAAATTTACATGCAGGCGACACTGGCCCTGAACCAGGGCCAGGGCGGCTGGCCGATGACGGTTTTCCTGACGCCCGAACAGGAGCCGATCTTCGCCGGCACCTACTTTCCGCCAACCGACCGCTGGGGGCGGCCCGGATTTGCCTCGGTCCTGACCAAAGTCGCCGAGTTCTGGCGCAAGGACCCGGACGGCCTGCGCCGCCAGGCCGGCGCCATCACGAAGCAGTTGAAGCAGTCCATGCAGGTTGCGTCGCCGGTTTCCGTCGGTGAAATGGAACTCGACGCGGCCGTCAGCCGGTTTGCGGACGAGTTCGATGCGCAGTTCGGCGGATTCGGCCATGCGCCGAAATTCCCGCCCGCGACCGGCCTGTCGTTCCTGCTGCGGCATCATCACCGCACCGGCGATGCGCAGACCCTGACAATGATCGCCAAAACGCTCGATGCCATGGCGGCGGGCGGCATGTACGACCACATCGGCGGCGGATTTGCCCGCTATTCGACCGACGAGCGCTGGCTGGTGCCGCATTTCGAAAAGATGCTCTATGACAACGCCCTGCTCGCGCGGACCTATCTCGAAGCCTGGCAGGCCACGAAAAATCCAGACTACCGGAGGGTGGCGACGGAAACGCTGGACTATATCCTCAAGGAAATGACCTCGCCGGAAGGCGGCTTCTATTCGGCCACCGATGCCGACTCCGAAGGCGTCGAGGGCAAGTTTTTCGTCTGGACGCCGGAGGAGATCCGGGCCGCTGTCGCGAACGAGGAGGATGCGAAGCGCTTCTGCGCCTATTACGACATTACGCCCGGCGGTAATTGGGAGCACAAGAGCATCCCCAACAGGCAGGAGCCGCTGGAGGCGGTCGCGGCCCATTTGAAAATTTCGCCCGGGAAATTGCAGGAGACGATTGACCGGGTCACGCCGCTCGTCTATGCCGCCCGCGCCAAGCGGATTCCCCCGGGATTGGACGACAAGATCCTCACCGCCTGGAACGGCATGATGATCAGCGCGATGGCCGAAGGCGCGCGCGTGCTCGGCGACAGCCGGTATCTGGAAGCGGCGGAAGAAGCCGCGGACTTTCTGCTACGCACGATGAAGCGTTCCGACGGCGGACTCTACCGGACCTATCGGGCCGGTCCTTCGACCGGTGGGCTCAGGACAAGCCCTTCGACGGAGCTCAGGACGAGCAAGGCGCATCTGGACGCCTGCCTGGAGGATTATGCCTGGCTGGCCGAAGGGTTGATCGATCTCTACGAGGCCGGCGCACACGAAGGCTACCTGGACGAGGCGGTCCGGCTGGCCGAGCGTCTCCTGGCTGATTTTTCCGATGCGGAGGGCGGCGGATTCTTCACCACGGGCAAGGATCACGAGTCGCTGATCCTGCGCAGCCGCGAAGGGCCGGATGGCGCGACCCCCAGCGGCAATGCCGTGGCGGCGTCAGTGCTGGCCCGGCTGTCGTGTCATTTCGCCCGGGAGGATTTTCGAGAATCCGCCGCCAATGCGATCCGCGCCTACGGACGGCAGATGGCGCGCTACGGCCGTGCCTTTGCGAAAAGTTTATGCGTCGTGGATTTCCTTCTGCGCGGACCGGTTGAACTGGCCTTCATTGGAAGTCCCGCCGAACCTGGTTACGAAGCGCTTCGCGCGGAGGTCAATCGCCGGTATCTGCCGAACCGCATCATCGCCCATCACGACCCGCAGGGCCCGGACCCGGATCATCCTCTGACCAAGGGAAAAACACTGGTGAAGGACAAGGCTGCCCTCTATGTCTGCCGGAACTTTACCTGCCAGGCTCCGGTCACCGACCCCGCAGCGATCGACGCGGCATTGACGGAGCAGCAGGCGGGCCAACCGGCTGCCGCGGCTCGTCCGGTCGAAGGGACACGGTTGGCTGGTTGCGCGACAGCGCAAGGGACCGCCGCCTATGCTTCCCGCATGATCGGCCGCCTGGGTGACGCAGTCCGGCATGGGTTTGCCACGCTGGGTTCGACGGGGCTCACCACAAGTCGGCTCGGTTTTGGCGGATATCGGACCGGTACGGAGGACGCCGATCACCGCCAGGCGCTGGCGAGCGCGCTACGCGCCGGTTGCAATCTGATCGACACCTCCACCAATTATATGGACGGCGACAGCGAGAAGCTGGCGGGATCGGTTCTGGCCGAGCTCGTCAAAAAGGGCGAGTTGAAGCGTGAAGAAGCGATTGTTGTCTCCAAGGCCGGCTACGTGCAGGGGCAGAATCTCAAGCGCGCGGAGGCCCGCGAAAAATCCGGCCAGCCCTACCCCGAGATGGTCAAGTATGGCGAGGGCATCTGGCACTGCCTCCATCCGGAGTTTTTGGCCGATCAACTGGATCTCTCGCTGGATCGGCTGGGGCTCCAGACGCTGGATGTCCTGTTGCTCCACAACGCGGAGTATTTCCTGTCGGATGCGGCGCACCGGGGACAAAAAGATATCCTGGCCCTCCGCAAGGAATTCTATCGCCGCCTGCAGGCGGCCTTCGAGTATCTGGAGCGCCAGGTGGCGGCAGGGCGCCTCCTCTACTATGGCGTCTCCTCCAACACTTCCACGGCGGATCCGAACGATCCGGAATCGACGTCCCTGTCGAAGATGCTGGAAGCAGCGCAGGCAGCCGCCGGATCCGCCGGCAGCCGCGAGTGTCATTTTCGGGTTCTGCAATGCCCGATGAATCTCTACGAATCCGGCGCGATGCTCACACCGAACACTGGTCCGGACGAAAAGCAAACCCTGTTGGAATATGCGCAGGCCGGGCGGATCGCCGTCCTGGTCAACCGTCCCTTGAATGCCATGCCGTCGAAGCACGGCGGGATGATCAGGCTGGCGGAGATGCCGGTCGAAGAAACCGGCGTGACGTTCGAAACACAGCGCGATGCAGTGGGCAAACTTGAAGACGACTATCGCCGGGACCTGGCGCCGCATATCCAGTGGTCCGGCCAGGGCACGTCGCCGATGGACTACTTTCGATGGGCGGAGGAACTCGCGCGTCTCCGCCCGCGCATCCAGGGTTTCGAGCATTGGGATCAGATTGAAGAGCAGATGATTGCCCCGCATCTGAGCCAGGTGCTCCATGCGCTGACACAGCACTTCCGCCAGGCACACGCGGAGCAGTGGCAGCAATGGCAGACGCGCTACCTGCCGCAACTCTTGTTGTTATTAAAGGAAATGCGGCGGGAGGCAGGCCTGAAAAGCCGTGAAAAAACGGCTGCGATCTCCAAGACGCTTGAATCGTTCCTGCCGATGGCCAGGCTGGGCGAATCCCTTTCCCGCAAGGCCCTCTGGGTGCTGGCCTCCACTCCCGGCGTGACCTGCGTCCTCAACGGCATGCGCACGCCGGCCTATGTGGCGGATTCGATGGGCATTTTGTCCTGGAGCCCGCTCCCTGACGTCCGCCCGATCTACGAAGCGGTTCGTACGATCCGCTGAGTGCTTCCAGAAAATTAATGCGTGTATCTGACCGTGGGCGTCTTCGCTTGCTTAAGCCGCTGATATTCCAAGCTAAATATTCTTGACTTTATTTTTCACCCCGCTTTCGAGTACCTTGGGTGGCCTTTCGTGCCGTCCGGGCATAGGATGCCGCTGCTGATTTCCGCCCGGAGGATGGAGTTCATGTCCAAACTCGCTGTGCTTGATATCGGAACCAACTCCATTCACATGGTGCTGGCCGAGCTCGAACCGGACTTTTCGTACAAGATTGTCGACCGGTACAAGGACATCACCCGCCTCGGTGACGGCACTTTCAAAGCCCACCGCCTGCCCGATGCGTCCATGCGCCGAGGGCTGGAGGTCATCAAAACGCAGGTCACCCTCGCCAGAAACAAGGGCTACAAGCGCATCAAGGCGATAGCCACCAGCGCCGTCCGTGAAGCGAAGAACGGCGGCGATTTCCTGAAGGCGGTGTCGCGTGAAACGGGCCTGACCGTCCGGGTCGTCACCGGGCAGGAAGAAGCGCGCCTCATCTATCTGGGGGTCCGGCACAGCATGGAGTTGCCGGCTGAGCCCGTGTTGATCGTGGACGTAGGCGGCGGCTCCGTGGAACTGGTCGCCGGCAACCGGGAGACCATGCTCCAGGGTCTGAGCTTGAAGCTCGGCGCCATCCGGTTGAAAGATTTGTACCTGCATCGGGACCCTCCCACGAAAGCGATGCTGGAAGTGTTGCAACAGACGATCGAGGCCGACATCACAGCCGCGATGCAGCGGCTCAAAGTGAAAGAGTTCGGCCAGCTGATCGGGACGTCCGGAATGGCCTGCAACCTGGCGGAGATCATTCACCTGCGCCGCACCGACAAGCCGCTTCCCCAGCTCAACCTGGCGACGGTTTCACGGAAAGAGATCGAAGAGGTCGAAGAACTGATTCGGGAGGCGTCCGTGAAGGAGCGGCTGGCGATTCCGGGGTTGGACCCCAAGCGCATGGACACCCTGCTGCCGGCGGCGATGGTCCTCCGCACCCTGATGAAACAGCTCGGGCAGGACAAACTGACGATCAGCGAGAAGGCCATCCGGGAAGGCGTCATTTACGACTTCATTCAGCGGCATCAGGAAGGCATTCGCGCCGAGCAGGAAATTCCGAACGTGCGCCGGCGCAACGTCCTGTACTTGGCGCAGCGGTGCCAGTATCCCCAGGCCCATTCCCAGCATGTCGCCAGACTGGCCGTGCAGCTGTTCGACCAGACGGCGGCCCTGCACAGGCTTGGCGAGCGGGAGCGGGAATGGCTGGAGTATGCGGCCCTGCTCCATGACATCGGCTATCTGATCAATCCCCGCCAGCACCACAAGCACGCCTATTATCTGATCACGCAGAGCAACCTGGACGGGCTGACCGCGGAGGAGAACGAATTGATCGCGAACATCGCGCGCTACCATCGCCGCGCGCTGCCGGGGGTCAAGCATGATCCGTTCGAGGCGCTGTCGCTGAAAAACCGCCGGATCGTCCAGAAACTGAGCGCGCTGCTCCGGATCGCCGACGGGCTGGACCGCAGCCAGTTTTCAGTCGTGCAGCGCGTGAAGGTCAGGCTCGGCAACCCGGTCCGGATGACGCTCGAAACCACCAGTGATTCCGAGCTGGAAATCTGGGCGGCCCAGAGCCGGGCCGACCTGTTCGAGCGCGTCTTCCGGCGCGGCCTTGAATTTTGCGTGCGGTCCTATCAAGGAGAGTCGGCATGACCCCGCCGGTACTGCATCCCCACACGTTCGGTCAGCCGCATACGTTCCCCGGCAAGCTGATTATCGTCGAAGGCATCGACGGATCCGGGAAGAGCACGCAGCTCCTCCTGCTGCAAAAATGGCTGGAGTCCCAGGGGCATAATGTGTTTTTCACCGAGTGGAACTCGTCGGAACTGGTCAAGGAGACGACCAAGCGTGGCAAGAAGACCAAATCGCTGACGCCGACGACCTTCAGCCTGTTGCACGCGACGGATTTCGCGAGCCGCCTGTACCATTCCATTCTTCCCCCGCTCAAGGCCGGCATGATCGTGCTGGCGGACCGGTACGCCTATACCGCCTTCGCGCGCGATGCGGTGCGGGGCGTGTCGCCCAGCTGGGTGCGCAAGCTGTACAGTTTTGCCGTCCAGCCGGACCTGGCGTTCTACTTCAAGGTCCCCATCGACGTCGCCATCGCCCGCCTCCTGGGGGGCACCCGGGGCCAGTTCAAGTATTACGAAGCCGGGATGGACATGGGGCTCAGCCATGACGTGACGGAAAGTTTCCGGATCTTCCAGACGCGCATTTTATCGGAGTACGACAAAATCGTGGATGAATACCATTTGACGGTGATGGATGCCACGAAGGAGATTGAGGAGCAGCAGGACGACATGCGGGAGGTCGTCACGCAAGCGCTCGAGCATTACAAGCACAGACGAGGAGGTTATGGCAAAAGGGCGACAGTATTTTGGCGACGGTTTGGCGTACCTAAACCCAAGTGACCTCAAAGGCAAGCTGATCGTCATCGAGGGGACGGACGGCGTGGGGCGTTCCACGCACATCGAGCTGCTTCAGGAATGGCTCGAGGTGCAGGGATACGGCGTCATCACGACGGGCTGGACGCGGTCGAGCCTCATGTCCAGGACGATCGAAAGCGCCAAGGAGGGCAACATTCTCGACCACTGGTCGCTCAGCCTGCTGTATGCCACCGACTTTGCCGACCGCCTCGAGCACCAGATCATCCCGGCGTTGCGGTCCGGGTTCATAGTGCTCGCCGACCGTTATGTGTACACCGCCTTCGCCCGCGATACGGTCCGGAGCGGGAACCCGAAATGGATCCGGGATGTGTTCGGATTCGCGCTGGTCCCCGATCTTGTCTGCTATCTGCGCATCGACGCCGATACGCTGGCGCTGCGGGTGCTCGAAAGCAACGGCATGAATTACTGGGAATCGGGCATGGATCTGCGTTTGGGGACGGACCTCTATGACAGCTTCAAAAAATATCAGTCGCTGATGATCGAGGAATTCGACAAGATGGCCGAGGAGTTCAAATTCGAGGTGGTGGATGCCCGAAAGCCGCTCGAAGAGATCCAGGATTTTCTGCGGGCAAAAATCCAGCCGCTGCTGAGGCAGGGACCACGCCGAGAGCTCGCCCGCATTCCCGTCCCTGCCGGTACGGCGGACCCTAGCCCGCATTAGTCATGAGGGTTCGTGACGAAACCGCTGAGACGCCATGCGAGACGGGCCTGGGGACTGACACCCTTCCCCGCGTCTGCGCGTGGTGTCTGTCCCCGTCCGAACCGGGACAGGCACCGTCGAGGACGACGGAGCCAGTCCCCAAACAGGCTGGTGACCGACCGAGCGGCGAGCTCGCCCGCCATACCAAGCTTCGCTTGAGCCGCCGCGTTCGATCGCTCGACCCAGAGGCTCTCGACGGGTCAAAACGCGGCGGAGAGGTACTTTGCCTCCAGTAGGCTTACGTGCCAACCCGGCGGCCAGGCTTGTCGTAGCGGCGTATCGACGGATGCAGTAGAAGCCGTCATGAATAATGCGGGCTAGCGAAGGCTCCTGAGCTGCGCCGGCAGCAGCCACCATCGTAGCTCGGCCCGGCAGGCCTTGGGCGTCTCGCGAAACCGCAGGCAGCAGGCCCCGGCTTTTTTGAGCGACAATCCCGTGACCGGCTTCCCGAAGAGAAACATGCCGGCGGTTTCCCCCAGATGCGGCTCATGGCCGACGCAGATCACCGTGGCATCGGACGGCAGCGAGACCAGCAGCGCCAGCAGTTTGTCGGGGGAGGCTTCCGGCAGCAGCGCTTCCTGGACTTGCAGTTCGAGTCTGGGGCAGAGCATCTGACGGATGATTTTGGCCGTGTCGAAGGCGCGCGTCAGCGGACTGGTCCAGAGATATCCTGGCTGCAATTCCATCCGGAGCAGCCCTGAGACGGCGTCACGGGTTTTTTCGGCCCCCTTGGCCGTCAGGGGGCGAAGGCTCTCCTCGCCGTCCCACTCGTCACGCTCGACTGCGGTCCCGTGCCGGAATAAAATGCACTCCATGCTCCCCACGATACCAAAGGCCGATGCGCATGAGCGAGCGTAATCTTGCCGAAGACCGCCCGGCCCGCTATCGCGCGGTCGTGTTCCAGGCGCTGACCCGATTGGCCGGCGGCGACACGAATCCCGAGACTCTGCACCGGGCCCGCACGCATCTGCGGAGACTCCAGGCCTATCTCGAGCTGGTCGGCGAAGATCGGACCGCCGGCACCATTGAGCGCTGCGTGACACGGCTGAGCAAACTGCGAACGTTGCAGGTCTTCGAACAGTATCTCGCAAAGCTCGATGCGCCACGAGCCGACCGCAAGGCTGTCAAGCACCGCCTCCGCGCCATACGTGAAAAGATCGACCGGGCGCGCACCTACCCGGCGATTGAACGGGTTGTCCGCAAGCTTGCATCGACTCCGCCTCCCGCGAACCCTGCGTGGCTCGCCGACCGGATGCAGGCGGCGCGCCAAGCTCACGCAGACACCCTCCGGCAACTGGTGGCCAGGGTCGGGGCCAAGCCGCGGCGCAAAACGCTTCACCGGCTCCGCCTGTTGATCAAATCCATCCGGTATCAGGAGGAATGGGCCCTGGACCAGCCCTATGCCATGCCGGATCTGGTTCAACGGCTCAAGCACGTGCAGGCAGTCCTGGGCGACTATGAAGACCTGGTCCAGTTCCGGAAGCTGGCCCGCGAACTGGATCTTCGATCGTCGGCCACCATCAAGAAACATTGGCGCAGGGCACGCACGCGCGCGCGTGCCCTACCCGCCAATCTGATCGCGTATCTTGGAGTGGCGGCAGAACCACGCATCCGCCTTGTCGGCCGCCGGCACGCTCCCCTACAGATCGCCGGGCAGCCCTCTTGACTTATCAAGAATAGTTGATATATAAACAGCCATGCCGATCAGCACCACCATAAACCGCGAACGGGTGGTGCAACTGTGCCATGCGTTGTCGGACCAAACCCGGCTGAAACTGCTCGAATTGCTCGCGGAAGGCGAACAATGTGTCTGCGACCTGACGGATGCGCTGAAGACCGGACAATCGCGCCTGTCATTCCATCTGAAAACGCTCAAAGAAGCCGGCTTGCTGCAGGACCGGCGTGAGGGCCGCTGGGTCTATTACTCGCTGGAGCCGGCCGCGCTTGAAGAATTGAAAGAACTGCTGCAGTCGATCAAGGCGCGCAGCCGGACAGCTGTTCGGGTGATAGACCAATGTAAGTGAATTTTTTTGCCCCTAAACATCAATAATTATTGATAGGAGGTTGCATGAAGAACTTACATATCGAATGGAAGCACTACGAGAAAGACGGGACGACGTGCGAGCGGTGCGGCGACACGGGACAGTCGCTGAAACAGGCCGTCGAGAAACTGCGCGGTGAGCTGGCCGGGCGGAACATTGGGCTGACCTTCACCGAGACAATCCTGTCCGAACAGGATATCCCGGTATCCAATTCCATTCTGTTTAATGGCGCGCCGTTGGAAACGCTGATCCCCGGGGCAAAAACATCCGAGAACCATTGCCGGTCCTGCTCAGAGTTGACCGGCCGTGAAACCAGATGCCGGACGGTTGAAGTCGGCAATGCACTCTACGAAGCCCTCCCCGAGGCGTTGATCCGGCAGGCAGCCTTGCAGGCGCTCGGCTTGCAGGCGGCTCTCCCCGTCCTCGACGAACCGGCGGAAGCCTGCTGTTCAAGTTGTGCATAAATCTTACGTTCATCATTTTGTAACAAGGGGAACACATGGAAATCGCAATGGAATCAGTTCCTGCCGTTGAGGCAGAAAAGCGGCTCAATCTCTTTGAGCGGTACCTGACGGTCTGGGTCGGACTCTGCATGGTGGTAGGAGTGGCGCTGGGTACCTGGGTGCCCGGTCTGGTTGAAACGTTCAGGAACCTGGAGTTCGCCGAGGGCAGCCATATCAACGTGCCCATCGCCGTCCTGATCTGGCTGATGATCATTCCCATGATGATGAAAGTGGACTTCGCCTCGATCAAAAGCGTCGGTAAACGACCGAAAGGCCTGATGGTCACCCTCTTCGTCAACTGGGTAGTGAAACCCTTCTCCATGGCGTTTCTGGCCTGGCTGTTCTTCCGGCATGTGTTTGCCTCATGGATGTCCCCGGCGGAGGCCGATCAATACATCGCGGGGGCCATCATCCTGGCCGCGGCCCCCTGCACCGCCATGGTGTTCGTGTGGAGCTACCTGACCGACGGCGATCCGGCCTATACCCTGGTGCAGGTGTCGGTGAACGACCTGATCATGCTGGTGCTCTTTGCGCCCCTTGTCGGGCTGCTGGTTGCCGGCGCATCGTCGCTGACCGTGCCGTTCATGGTTCTGCTCTATTCCGTCCTGCTGTTCATCGTGATTCCACTTGTCGTCGGCGCGCTGATCAGAGTCTGGGCGATTCGCGCGCACGGACGCGCCTGGTTCGAGGAGGCCCTTCTGCCGACGTTCCAGCCGGTGACGATTCTGGCTCTCCTGGCCACGCTGATCTTCATCTTTGCCTTTCAGGCGGAGAACATCACCGGCAAGTTCAGCCATGTGCTCTTGATTGCGATACCGATTCTCCTGCAGGTCTATTTCAATTCATCACTGGCCTATGGGCTGATGAAGGTCTTGAAGGTGCCCTATTCCGTCGCGGCGCCGGGAGCTCTGATCGGGGCCAGCAATTTCTTTGAGCTGGCCGTGGCGACCGCCATCGCCCTGTTCGGGCCTGGATCGGGTGCCGCGCTGGCGACCGTCGTCGGCGTGCTGGTGGAAGTGCCGGTGATGCTGTCGGTCTGCAGCCTGTGCAATCGAACACGCCATTGGTTCCCCCAAGACGTAAGAACTGAGGCGCCCTTCGATTTAACTCAGGGCCGTGAGCCCGCCGAACGGTAAGACGTGAAAAATGGGGAGAAGAAACAGCGGGTGCTCTTTCTCTGCACGGGGAATTCCTGCCGGAGCCAGATGGCGGAGGGATGGCTGCGCCACCTCGCCGACGATCGGTTTGACGTCTCCAGCGCCGGAACGCAGCCGGTCGGCCTCAATCCTGGCGCGGTCGAGGCGATGCAGGAGCTGAGGATCGACATCTCCGGGCACCGATCCAAGCATCTCCAGGAATTCCTCAACCAGCGGTTCGATCACGTCATCACGGTGTGCGACCGAGCCAAGGAGTCATGCCCGCTCTTTCCCGGCGCATCGTCCACGCTCCATTGGAGCTTCGACGATCCGGCCTCGGCGCAGGGACCACCCGAAGCGCGACGGGCCGTCTTTCGCCGAGTTCGAGACGAAATCGCCGAGCGCATCCGCCGGTTCATCCGAGACGGCGCGTAAGAAGACCGGCGGCGGGTATCGCCGTTCCAGCTTGTAAGCATGGACCATCCAGCCTTGCCCCAAGGAATTCCGACGATTCCCTCCGTTTCGCCGTCCGGACGGTCCGCTTCCCCGAGCGACGTTGTTCGCCCGGAGGCAACCCGCGCGGCCCGCCTGCCGAGGCTGTTTGCCGGTGTCTTGCTCCTCATGCTCGGTAGCGGAAACGGCGCCTTGGCTCAAGGGGTTGTTCCCGTGGTCGGGACATCCGACACGAAAACGTCGGAGGACAACAACTTCTCCTTGAGCTTGTGGCTGACGCAGGACAACTTCTTCGGATTCTATCCCGAAGTCCGGGGAACGTACTTGCTGAGCCCCGATGTGGCGGTCGCGTTCAGGGGAGCCTATTTTACCGATATTCGAGGCGTCTCGGATGAAGCCGGCTCGCCGGGCAAGAACCCCATGACCCAGCTCGACGCGGGCTTCAAACTGTGGGGACTGGAGAGGCGGCTTGCGGTGACCGCCATGGTCGGAGCGGTCCATGGACAGGTCTTGTCCTCCGGCAAACTCTCAAGCGAAGGTCGCGGCACGGCCTTCGAGGGCGTCGTGCCGAGCCTCAGGGTTGAGTACACTGGATCCACCCTCGAAGGGGGCGGACTGGTGGAATGGTACAAATCCATCCGCAGTGAGATCGGCAACGTCCCGGGCAGCGACACGGGCGGAACCAGGGATTTTCTGCATTGGTGGACCTACGGTGGGTACCGAGCCACAACAATCATCTCGGCCGGGGTTCACTATGAGCAGCTTCTTACGACGCGGGATTCAGCCTTTCCTGGCGCACAGCGGGATTACTACCGCTGGCTGGGAGGCTACGCGGAATTGAAGCTGCCGCGCCAGACCCTGCTCCGGTTCACCGCCGGGAAAGACTTCTTCGAGGGCGGAGATTTCTACCGGTTCGCCTTCGCGAAAACTTTCTGATTTCGGATGGCCCATAACCGTCATGCCGTCCGACGCGTGCGGGACGAAATTGCGGAGCGGATCCGTCAGTTTCTCAGCGAGCCTCGGTAAGTATGTAGCCTGTCGCGGACGGCACGATCAGACGCGGACCTGCCGGGTCCTCGCCAAGTTTTTGGCAAAGCGCCTTGATATGGCGTTCCAATTCATGGTCATGGATCAGGCCATCCCGGCCCCAGAGCGCATCCACCAGTTCCTCCCGCATCACCACCCGCCCCGCTGAACCGGCGAGTCGCCGGAGAATTTTCCATTCCATTCCTGTCAGTGTGACCTTCTGCCCCCTGAACAGGGCCACATACTGATCCCCTTCCAGATGCAGGTCATCGCCCTGCCGGCCGGCCTGCTCATGCGCGTGCGCGAGGCTGCGACGCAGCACGGCGCGGATGCGCGAAATCAACTCGGCCAGCCCGAAGGGTTTGACCATGTAATCGTCGGCCCCCAGCTCGAGCCCCGTGGTCTTGTGCTCTTCCGTGCCCAATGCCGACATCATGATGATGGGAATCGCCTGGGTCTACTAATCTTCACACAGGCGCCGGCAGACGTCATGGCCGTCCAGTTCGGGCAGCATGACGTCCAGCAGGACCAACGACGGCCGCAGGCGGCGGACGTCGGCCAGGCCGGTCTTGCCGTCATAGGCGACGTTCGTGCGAAAGCCGGCTTTGCGGACTTCACGGTCAATCAGGCTGGCCTGCAGATGATCGTCTTCGATGATTTGAATAATTTCGAGACTCATCGGTTTTCCGCATCCCTCCCTTCTCTGTATCGTTCGTTCCCCGTCATCTTCAACCGCCAGTACTCTAGCGGGCGGATATTGTGGCATCGTCAATGGAAGATAGCAGCACGGTTAATTGTCGGCGATTTTTTCAACAATATTAACAATCCTGTAACAAAGCGGTGACTGGCACGTCACAGCCTCCAGCTAGGCTTGCGGCGGATGAACTACTAGGAATCGCCCAACCCAGGTGGAGGTCACGCATGAATGCATGGAGGATCTGTGTGCTGGCTCAGGCTGTTGCAGTGCTTCTACTTGTGTCCGGCGGCGGAGAAGGGACGGCCCTGGCCCAGGAGCGACCTGCGGCGATAAACCCGGCACCGACGTCCGTCGTCGAGAAACCCGTCATTACGCCTGTCGCCGGTCCATCTCAGACAGGCTCACCCAAGCAGTCCGGTGGGTTCATGAAGGCGGCTGAGCCTACTCCCCTCGAAGATGTGCTTCTTGAAAAGGGGCTCATCACGATGGACGATTGGATCCGGATCAAAGCCCAGGAAGAGCAGAAGGCGTTGACGCAATCGGCTGAGATGGGCATGATCACCAGTCCCCGGTGGTACGAACGGATCAGGATCAACGGCTACACGCAGTTTCGCTATGCCTTGCTTGATAATCCCATGATGGACATCCCGCTAGGCGATAAGGTTGCGACCAGCGATCCGAACACGTTTTACATCAGGAGGATCCGCCTGGTACTCCAGGGACAGATTTCGGACCGCCTCGCGTTCTACTTCCAGCCTGCGTTCGAAGGGAACGGGCAGGCGCTATCCAATCTTGAAGTCGTTGACGCATTTGCAGACTTTTTTGTCACCAAGGATAAAGAGCACCGGATTCGTTTCGGGCAGCACCGGACTCCGAACTCCTTCGACACCTACCGGTCCAGCAGCAACCGCCAAGAGCTGGATCGGCATGAGTCCATCCAGAGCGGTGCGCCAGGCGAACGTGACTTGGGAATTGCCTATTACTGGAGCCCGAAAGTGTCACAAGCCCGTTATGAACAATTAGCCATTTATCACAATGGCCCTGGTGATTACGGTGACGTAGCTGTCATGGTCTGGAACGGTCAGGGACGAAACAAGCCTGAACTGAATTATGACAAGCACGTGGGTCTTCGATTGGCGCATCCTTGGGAACTACCGAACGGACGATTGGTTGAGGCCGGCATGTTCGCGTACCGCGGGCAGTTCGTGGTGGATCCAGGAACCGTATCACGCTGCCCCATCGCCACGCACAAGCAGGATGGCAAATCCACGGGCTGTCAAGTTCGTGATGAGCGGTTGACCGGATACATCTGGACCCCGCCACAACCATGGGGACTGTTGACGGAGTACACGCTTGGGCGCGGGCCGAAGCGGGACGCACAGGGATTTATCCGTGAAACCCACCTCTATGGTGGATACGTGCAGCCGTACTATACGTGGCGATACTCGGACGTCGGCATGCTCACCGGATATTTTCGATGGGGCGAGTATTATGGGGGGATCAAGTCCATCAATGCGGTGGACGGAAGGTCGAGAATGATCAATTTCGGCCTCGTGTGGGAGCCGGATACCCACTGGCGTTTCGTCACCGAATGGATGTACAAAGACGGGCTCCATTCTTCGTCGACGAGCCCAAACGTTGCGTTGACGAACAGCGCGCCACAATCGGAATTTACGGGCAACATGCTCCGGTTCCAGGCGCAATGGTTCTTCAATTGAAGATGATCGATCGGTTGTATTGATGAATAAGCGCGTGCGGTGATGGGGCGGCACCGCCGTACGGGTCTTCACCGGACAGGCTTTGGGTCTGTCGGGTCCTTTGATGAAGAAGAACCGGAGCTTCGAAAGACGAGCAATGGGTCGATGACGATGAGCTTGCCTCGATCAGGAAACTCCCACTTCCATTGGTTATCGACGGGATGGACCTCGGCTTCCTGCGGTACAAATGTCACGGTATACCCTGCCCGCTTGAGTGACATCAACGGGGTATCGTAGGGATCGATTTCGTATGCGGGGATGCCGAGGCTCATTGCGTCCGAAGGAGATTGCCGATAGTTCGCCAGGACCAGATAGAGGTGCCCCTCCCGCATGAACAGCCCGCCGGTGGTGTAGGCCAGTCCGGTTGAAGAATCCGAGATCCTTCGGTAAAACGTCACTAATTCATCCGGCTTCGCGGCGGACAACGCCTTGACCAGATGCGGCGCCAGCGCCAGGGCTTCGGCAACCGTGAACGCCGGGGCGGTCTCTGCCTCACCCGCCAGTATCCGATACGCCGTCCGCCGGTCCGGTTGAACACGGATGCCTGACAAAATGCGGACCATTTGCTCGACTTGAAGGTGTGCCGGATGGCTATGGCCGGTTCCCGCCTGCGGGTCCACCCGTAACTGAACCGCCGTGCGGACGTCCTGATACACGGTCCGGGGAGGCGGAACGTTCGTGCACGCATCCAGGCACGCGAACATACAGAGGAGCATGCCGCCCATGGCTGATTTCATCGTCATACTTGCCAAGCTCGAATGGCGGTTTCCGACGGGCCACTGTACACGATCATCTTCGTCCGGTAAATCCCCATCACGTGCCTTACGGTCAAAAAAAGAGCGCGTCCGGCCTTCCGGACGCGCTCCCACCGTTACATCTTCCGACGACCTAGTGTTTAGCCGGCACCACACTGGCCGTGATCGACCGGCTGCTCAACTGCGTCAGGTTCCTGGCCACCATCGCGCTCGTGAGCGGGAAGAAGCCGGCTTGGACAACAGTTTGCTGTCCTTCCCGGCTGTTGGCAAACTTAAGAAATTCCAGGACGGCCGGATCAAATTTATCTTTCGCCCCCTTCTTCACGTACAGGTAGAGTGACCGGTTCAAGGGGTACGTGCCGTCGGCAACAGTGTCCACGGTTGGCATGACATAGGGACGCCCGGCCTGCTCAGCGACCGGCACGATATGCACGAAGGAGGTCCGGTATCCAGTTCCAGCATAGCCGATTCCGTTGGGATCACGCGCGATCGCCAGTATTTCCGAGGCCGTGCCGGACTGCTCGCGAATCCCCTCCTTGAGCTCGCCGCCCTTCAACACCGCCTTAATGAAAAACTCGCGTGTGCCCGAAGTGTTATTGCGGCCGTAAGTATGAATCTCCGTCTTTTCCCACCCGCCTGCCAGTCCGAGTTGTCCCCAAGAGGTGATATCGGACGGATAACCGCGCTTACGTGTGCTGCCGAACACCGCATCGAGCTGCTCCAGCGTAAGTCCCGGGATGGGGTTTTGCGTGTTGACGTAGACGGTCACCGCATCCATGGCGATGGGGAACTCAAGCGGTTCGTTCCCGTGATGAGACACGAAGACCTTTAATTCTTCCGGGGACAGCGGACGGGAACTTGCGAGAAGATCGGCGGCACCGCCCCCTCCGTGGCCATCGCGGGACTTGTCGCCACGTCGTTGCAGGGATAAACCAAGCGCGAACTCTCTGATCCCTTGGGTTGATCCGAGCGCCTCAATTGTGAAGTTGACTTGGGGGTGCTGGCGTGTAAATGCCGCCCCCAGTTTGGCAAGCATGGGCTGCATCGTCTCTGAACCGGCTATCGTCAACTGCCCGGACAGTTCGGACTGAGGTTCGTACGAGGCCAATTCAGGATGCACAGGCGGCCTGGCGCCGGAGTAGCCGGGCGATTCGGCCTGTGCGAGTGGAGCCGTGATCAGCAGGGCGAGTATCGTCCCCATTCCGAGCAGAGACCTGCTACTCACGACAGGTGTTAGAGTCCGCTTAATGGTCTTTGTGCGCCTCATCTGTTATCCCCTCCGGTTGGATTACATGGGTTACTTGAATTCCGCATGTACGAATACCAAGCGAAGGTTGCGAGTCAATAAACGCGGTGTTACGGGCCTGTTAATTTTTCGCTTGCGCCTGATCAGTCGGGTTTTTCCAGAAGTTGCCGGCCGAGTTTGGCCTGATGGAACATCGCTCGGCTCGCCGTGCTCCATCGGATGTGTCACGGTCCCTTCGTTCGAAGAGGACCTGCACGCCGCTATCACTTGCTCGACGGGAAGAAATGTGTGAATATTTTGCCGGGCTGGCGTAGCTCAATGGCAGAGCAGCGGTTTTGTAAACCGCTGGTTGGAGGTTCGATTCCTCTCGCCAGCTCCACACCACGACGCTCTCTTTTAGCAGTATGGAGGCCATCATCGAACCTCCAACCGGGGGTTCCGAAGGGGGTGTGCCCCCTTCGTGGGGCGCATACGAGGGGGCTTGGCCCCCTTGTAGGAGCCGAGAGGCAAGCTTCAGGGCCGACTCGGTGACGGTTGGACGGTTCGATTTCTCTCGCCAGCTCCATACCGCACTTCGTGTGATCCGCCGCGTTCAATCAAATCGCGGCGGAGTGGTACTTTGCCTCCAGTAGGCTTAGATTCTTCACTTCGTCCGAACCGTCGCCTCATTAGGCACTTCCTCCACGGTTCTCAGTGAGCGAATAGTTCTCCTGCCGCCAGGTTGACTTCCCCGCAATGATGTTTATTCAACCTTTCATGCACCCTAGAACGCTTAATCACAAGGAATAACAGCGGTTATGGATCTTAACCGGATGACTCTCAAACTTCAGGAAGCTCTGCAAGCCGCGTCCGCCCAGGCAATGCGTCGAAGCCATCAGGGCATTGACGTGGAGCACCTGCTGCTGGCGCTGCTGGATCAATCCGACGGAGTGACTGCCCCCCTGCTCGAGCGTGCAGGTGTGACTGCCGCGGCTGTTAAGAATGCCGCGGAGCAGGCCCTGGCCAAGATGCCGCAGGTCCAGGGATCCGGCGCCGCTCCGGGCCAGATTCATGTCGCCAACCGCCTGTCCCGCATCCTCACCCAGGCCGAACAGGAAATGCAGGCGCTCAAAGACGAGTACCTCAGCGTCGAGCATGTCCTCCTGGCCATGGTTGACGAGGGAGGCATCTTTCGCAAGCTGGGCCTGACGCGCAACAAGCTGCTCCCCGCCTTGCAACAGGTTCGCGGGAATCAGCGCGTCACCAGCCAGGATCCCGAAGGCACCTACCAGTCGCTGGAAAAATACGGCCGAGACCTGACCAAACTCGCTTCACAGGGCAAGCTGGATCCGGTCATCGGACGCGATGACGAAATCCGCCGGACGATTCAGATTCTGTCCCGGCGAACCAAAAACAACCCTGTTCTGATCGGCGAGCCCGGAGTCGGAAAAACCGCCATCGTCGAGGGGCTGGCGCAGCGCATCGTCAAGGGCGACGTCCCGGAGGGCCTGAAGCAGAAACGTGTCGTCGTGCTCGATATGGGCGCGCTGGTCGCCGGCGCGAAGTTCCGCGGCGAGTTCGAAGAACGGCTCAAGGCCGTCCTCAAGGAGATCCAAGCCGCGCAGGGGCAGGTCCTGCTCTTCATTGACGAGCTGCATACGGTCGTGGGGGCCGGCGCCGCCGAGGGGGCCATGGATGCGGCCAATCTCCTGAAGCCCATGCTGGCCCGGGGCGAGCTCCACATGATCGGCGCCACGACTCTGGATGAATACCGGAAACACATCGAAAAGGATGCCGCGCTGGAACGTCGCTTTCAGCCGGTCCTGGTGGATCAGCCGTCCGTGGAAAATACCATTTCGATCCTGCGGGGCCTGAAGGAGCGCTACGAAGTGCACCATGGCGTCCGCATCAAGGATGCCGCACTGGTCGCGGCCGCCAAGCTCTCGCATCGGTATATCAGTGACCGATTCCTGCCCGACAAAGCGATCGATCTGGTGGATGAAGCCGCCGCCCGCCTACGCACCGAAATTGACAGCCTGCCGGCCGAGCTTGATGAAGTCTCCCGCAAGGTGATGCAATTGGAAATCGAGCGCGAAGCGCTGAAAAAGGAAACCGACCAGGCCAGCCGCGCGCGGCTCCACACGCTGGAAGCTGAACTGACTGAAAAATCCAGCGCGCGCGACGCCCTCAAGTCGCGTTGGGAGACCGAAAAGGCTTCCGTCGGGCGCCTCAGAAACATCCGGCAGCAGATCGAGCAGGTCAAACAGCAGATCGAGCAGGCGGAACGGGCCTATGATTTGAATCGTGTCGCCGAGCTTCGCTACGGCGAACTTCCCCGCCTGGAGCGGGAACTGGCCGCGGAAGAGCGGCACCTGGTCAAAAAACAGGGAGAGAGCAGACTGCTGAAGGAGGAAGTGGACGAGGAGGACATTGCGCTGGTGGTTAGCCGGTGGACAGGAATCCCCGTGACGCGTCTCTTAGAGGGCGAACTGGAAAAGCTGCTCCGGCTGGAGGAACTGTTGCACCGCCGCGTCGTGGGGCAGAACGAAGCCGTCAAGGCCGTCTCCGATGCCGTCCTCCGTGCCCGTTCCGGCATCAAGGATCCCAACCGTCCGATCGGCTCGTTTCTCTTCCTGGGTCCCACCGGCGTCGGCAAGACGGAACTGGCACGGGCACTGGCAGCGACGCTGTTCGACGACGAGGGCAATCTCATCCGGATCGACATGTCGGAATACATGGAAAAACACACCGTCGCCCGCCTGATCGGCGCGCCGCCCGGTTACATCGGCTACGACGAAGGCGGGCAGCTGACTGAAGCCGTGCGCCGGCATCCCTTCGCCGTGATCCTGTTCGACGAGATGGAAAAGGCGCACCACGATGTGTTCAATGTCCTGCTGCAAGTGCTCGATGACGGCCGCCTGACCGATTCGCAGGGGCGGACGGTGGATTTCAAGAACACGGTGCTGATCATGACGTCGAACGTCGGAAGCCAGGAGATTCTGGAGGCGCAGAACCGGCATGCCTCCTACGACGAGATGCGAAGTCTGGTCATCGCTGAATTGCGGCAGCACTTCCGGCCGGAGTTTCTGAACCGGGTCGACGAAACGGTCGTGTTCCACCCGCTGGCAGCCGAGCATCTGAGCACGATCGTGGACATCCAGCTGACACGGCTGCGCGAGCGCCTGCTGGAGCGCCGCATTCCGCTGACGCTGACTTCGGCCGCTGTCGCCAATCTGGCCACGCGGGGATACGATGCCGTGTACGGCGCGCGACCGCTCAAGCGGTTGATTCAGCAGGAAGTGGAAACGCCGATTGCGCGGCTGCTGGTGAAAGGCGAACTGCGGGATGGAGATACGGTGAGCGTGGACACGAAGAACGAACAACTGGTGGTGGTGCCGGCAGCCCGAGCGCCCCGCTCCTGACCGCGCAACTACCCGATCGCGACGGCGCCTCCCTTGACATCAGTCGTGCTTCCGCTCATCCGGCGCTTCTCGACCTTCCACTCGACCAGGGAAATATCCATCGTGTGCCCCTTGGCGGTGACGAAACTGGCCTGCTTGATCACGACATGGCCGGGCGCTTGCACTTCGACATGCAGCACCACCTTGTCCGACTCCGCATGGGTCAGCTTCAGGCCGGTCGGCGTTTTGGCCAGTTCGAGCGCCCGCCGTTCGTTGAACTGCAGGGTGCTCTCCACCATCTTGGACGTCATCCGCCCGGAGGCGTCGAACGTGACGAAATTCACGATGGGCGGGCCGTCGGGGCGTTTTAATGTCACCGTCAGTTGAGGCACACCCTCGACCTCGACCGTTCCATCGGTGTTGCGATAGATATTTGAGCCGATTTCCAAATCCATCATGTGCCGTGCCGCCGCCCTCCTCCTGCCCTACGGTTTCTTGATACGGTTCAGAATCAACGCGACGCATCCGGCCAGCAACCCGCCTCCGGCAATCGCGGTCAGCAGTTCCGCCAGCTTGACTTCCCAGAGCGGACCCTGTGCCTGCAGCACTTCCCGGATGCCCCCCTGGAGCATGATCACCGACAAGGCCATCACCGAACCGACGATGAACCACCAGGCAAAGATCCGAAACGATTCCATGTGTGCACCCGGTTAGGGCAGGTCGCTCTGCCGGTCGAGACTCCGGTACTGGATGGCTTCCGCGACGTGCGCCGGCTCTATCGGCTCAGAGTCTGCCAGATCGGCAATGGTCCGCGCAACCCGCAGGATGCGGCCGTAGGCTCGGGCCGACAAGCCCAGTCGCGTCATGGCCTGTTCCAGCAAGTCCTTCGATGCCCCGCCGACGGCGCAGTACTTCTTGATGTGGCGGGGCTTCAACTGGGCATTGCAATAGATCCGCTCGTGCCGGTA
>Ga0155970_109_pt8 | contig 22216 bp, 20 predicted proteins | sample RifCSPlowO2_02_FD_107624 | JGI IMG/M metagenome (GOLD analysis project Ga0155970, IMG submission 107624) | Nitrospirae bacterium RIFCSPLOWO2_02_FULL_62_14
GAACCGATCGGCGTCGCCGGATTCAAGGTTACGCCGGCCTTCACGCCCCGTTCCTTGATGGCCTGGACCGTGCGGTGCAAGTGCGGGCAGGCTTCGACGTGCACGGTCAGATACGTGGCGCCCGCGTCCGCGAATTCCCGAATATAGGCATCGGCGTTTGTCATCATCAAATGCACGTCCAGCGGCAGCTTCGTCACCTTGCGCAGGGCCTCGACGATCGGCGGGCCGACGGTCAGGTTGGGGACGAAATGGCCGTCCATGACGTCCACGTGCAGCCAGTCCGCGCCGCCGGCTTCCACGCGAGCGACTTCGTCGGCCAGCCGGGCGAAATCCGCCGACAGGATGGACGGTGCGATTCGGACAGTCGACTTTCCCATTACGAAGCCTTTCGAAGCCGGGCGGCGAAGAACATATCCATGGAATCGTGATTCTGCATGGTGGACAGATCGCCCCGGCCGGTCGCGAGCGAAGAGCCTGAGGGGGGTAGCCACGGCGCGACGGATTCGCGCCGGAACTCCGTGTGCGCGCTGCAGAATTGGTCGATCACCTGCTCGTTTTCTTCCGGTTCGCTCGAGCACGTACTATAGACGAGGACCCCGCCGGGCCGCAAGAGACTGCAGACCCCCTGCAGCACCCGACGCTGGATGGCCTGATGCGCTGCGAGCGCGTCCGCGGCTTTCTGCCACTTGCCTTCGGGATGCCGCCGCAACACGCCGAGCCCGCTGCAGGGCGCGTCCACCAGGATGCGGTCGAACGGCCGTTCGCGCAGTTCCTTCGGCAAACCGGCTGCGGCATCGGCCCGGACCGCCTGCACGATTGCGATGTCCATCCGCCGGCAATTGTCTTCGAGCAGGCGCAGGCGCGCGGCGCTGGTGTCGACGGCGACAAGCTCACCATCGTTCTGCATGAGGGCGGCCAGATGCGTCGATTTGCCGCCCGGCGCGGCGCAGGCATCCAGCACGCGTTCGCCCGGCCGGGGATCCAGAATCGGCGCGACCAGTTGCGCCGCTTCATCTTCCACATAGAAGGCGCCGTCGCGGAACAGCGGCAGCTCCGCGACCGATCCGCATTTGTCGAGGACCAGTCCAACGGGGCTGATGCGTGTCGGCCTGGCGGCGACGCCCAGCTCCGCGAGCCGGGCTGCCACCGCCTCCCGCGACGTCTTCAGCGTATTCACGCGGATCGTCAGGGGAGGGATGACGGTCGTGGCCCGGCAGAGCGCGTCGGCATCCTGAACGCCGAATCGCGCGATCCAGCGTTCGGTCAGCCACGCGGGGCAGGCATGCCGGACCGACAGAGCTCGAATCGGATCCACGGCAGGATCGGGCCACAGGGGAGCGGGTGTGCGGATCACCGCCCGCAGGACGGCGTTCACGAATCCCGGCCAGTGCGCCGATGCGCTGCCCGTTTTCATCAGCGCCACGGATTCGTTGACGGCGGCGGAGGGAGGAATCCTGTCCAGATGGAGCAATTGATAAGCGCCGAGCCGGAGCGCCATGCGGACGCGCGCCGGCAGCTTGGCCATGGATTTTGTCGCGACATGGTCCATCCGCCAGTCGAGCGTGCTCTGGTGGCGGAGGACTCCATACACCAGCTCGAGCGCCAGAGCCCGGTCGCGGCTGTCGAGCCCCTCGGCTAGGCTCGGGGCAAGCGCGTGGTTCAGGGCGTCGTCGGCGAAGGTCTGGGCCCGTTCGACTGACAAGAGCGCGTCCAGCGCGACGGCTCTCGCCCCAGACAGGGGTTTCATGAGGCAGCGGTGGGAGGGGGAGGGCCGAGATGGAGGCCCGGTGCGAGAGTGTGCCCGGTCAAGTATTGCGCGACCGACATCCGGCGGCTGTTGGCCGGCTGGAACTCCATGATTTGCAGAACGCCGACGCCGGTCGCAACGACCAGTCCCTCTTTCGTGGCGTCCACGATTGTTCCGGGAGGCACGACGGCTGCCGCTCGATCGGGGACTGCGGTCTTCCAAATCACCCAACGGTCTTTTCCGAGATAGGTATAGGCTCCGGGCCAGGGAGACAGTCCGCGAACCCGGTTGGCCAGTTCGAGCGCCGGCAGCGACCAATCGAGCAATCCGTCCTCCTTTTTCAGCAGCGGCGCCATGGTCGCCTGACGATGGTCCTGCGGTTGCGGCGTGACCGTGCCGTTATGAATCCGCGCGAGCGTGTCTATCAGAAGCCGCCCTCCGACATCCGCGAGTTTCGACGAGAGGGTGCCGGCTGTGTCGTCCGGCGTGATCGGGACTTTTTCCTGAAGGAGGATCGCGCCTGTGTCCATGCCCTCGTCCATGAGCATGGTGGTGATGCCGGTCTCACGCTCGCCCCTGATGATCGACCATTGGATCGGCCCTGCGCCGCGGTATTTGGGAAGCAGCGACGCATGAACATTGACGCACCCGCGCGGCGGCAGATCGAGAATGGTCTTGGGCAGGATCCGACCGAACGCCGTGACGGCGATCAGGTCCGGTTTCCACGACGCCAAGGCGTCCAGAAAGGCCGGGTCTTTCATCTTCAGGGGCTGAAGAATCGGAATCCTGTGCTGCACGGCGAGCTGCTTGATCGGCGAGGCTGCCAGTTCGTGCCCGCGTCCCTTCGGCCGGTCAGGCTGCGTCACGACGCCCACTACAGTGTGATCCGAGCGCAACAGTGCTTCGAGCGATGGAACGGAAAACTCCGGAGTACCCATGAAGACGATGCGCATGCGCTGTGTTAGCACGCAGATAGGGGGAAATCAACTTCACAAGATAGCAAGCAGCCAATAGCCAGTAGCTGATAGCAGGTGGCTCTGAACTTTTTTCTGGCTACCCGCTACTCGCTATTTTCTATTCGCTACCGGCTTGCATTACCTTGACGTGACTCACGCTGCTTGTGTTAGTATCCGCCTGCGGGGTGGAGCAGTCTGGTAGCTCGTTGGGCTCATAACCCAAAGGTCGAAGGTTCAAATCCTTCCCCCGCAACCAACTGAGCGCATCAACTGCAAGGCCCCGGCGGAAACCCCGCCGGGGCCTTTGTGTTTCCGGAAAACATGATGTTTCTTGCCAGACTTCAGATTGTCAGATACCTTCATAAAATCAACAGATTAGACAACTGATACACTTAGCGGCCTATTTTTATGGATTGGATGGACGAGCCGCAGGATGCGCTATCTAAGCTTACAACTCTGTGCGGTCGTTTTTGGGGGGATGGTGGGATGCGCCTACACTGTCCCTCTGACTCCCGTCAAGATTGACGATGTTCCCAATCGTCACGGTACCAAGATTCCCGGCCAGTTTTCCGTTCAAATAGCAACCGATGATTGCTGCAAAAAAGAGGTGCGCTCGGAACTGTTGATGTGCCAGGCGCCCACCTACCATATCAACGGCGATCAGACCATCAAAGCGTCCGTCCAGTCGGCGCTTCCTGCGGTTTTCGAAGACGCGGTCGTCGGCCAGAGCGGCCGGGACAACGACCTCACGATTTCCATCAACCGATTTGATGTCTCAGTCCGGTTCGATCCGCTTGGAGTAGTCCCGACCGTTCTGGCGACGGCGGATGTCGGTTTTGCCGTTGAAGCCAGGCGCAACGGGCAAATACTGCTGACGGGCCATGCGTACGCGCAGCAGGCGAATGTCGGACGGGTCGTGCTGTTCTGCTCCGAGGCCTCGTCGACCATTGCCGCCGCCGTCAATACCGCCACGCGTGAAGCCCTGAGCAAACTGACCGAGCTGATAGCGAACAGCCCGGCATTACGGGAACTGGGCGGTCCGCCCCTGGAGCATCGGGCGCAGGCCAGGTAATACCGTACCGTCGCCCGGCCCACACCGCCGTCAGCACAATTATTTCAGGCATGCGGACCCGGGAACATGTCACGTCGAACTGCGCCGTCTCGGACGGACGCCGGCTGAGCGACGGGCTGCTCACCTAACTCAAAGCACACGCCTGGCAGAAGAATTTCTACGACTAACTCTTTGAGGCTGCTCAAAAAGGTCTCTTTACCACCCACCCACCCCATGCGCGCCAAGACGCGCCCTTTGCCCGAGGCAAGGCCGCAGGGAGCGTGGCGACTGAGGAGGTACATACCAAGCTTCGCTTGAGCCGCTCGCTTCGATCAAATGCGAGCGGATAATTATTTTGCCTCCAGTAGGCCTAGCAGTACGTCGCAAGGAGACAGGCAACCGAGAACGAAGTTGGAGGCCTTTTTCAGCAGCCTATTACCGCCCGATTTCACTCAACGGCTGATCGGTCACAAACACCGCCCCGCGGGGATTGGAGCCCAGTTCGTTGTGGCTTTCGAGTTGCCCGCGCGCGGGTGACGTCTGGCATTCCGGCGTGGTCACGAGGCCCCAGCGCCGGTTGTCTCGGCAGATGTTGTTCAGCACCAGCGCTTCCGCCTGGTAGAACATCAGCATTCCGCTCAACATGTTCCGGTCGCACCGGTTGCGCACAAGATCCGGGTGCGAGCCGGGGTCGCGCACGGCAATGCCGAAATGATGATTGCCGAACGAGTGGTTCTGCGCGACGTAGGGTTTGGCCCCGCCGAACACGAAAATTCCGGACTCGCGGTTAAAGCACACCTCGTTGTCCATGAATGACGGACGGCAGTTCGGGCCGTAGATCACCACGCCGGAAAGCAGTCCCTCCATCGCGCGGCAGCCGGTGATCGTGCAGGTCGAATCTAGAATATTCATCGCCGAATGCTGATCGCTGCCCACGTAGCGGAAGGTGATGCCGCTGATGCGCCCGCCGGAGACCCGCTGGAGGTAGAGCGGGCCGCCGCGCCGGCAGAAAATCTGCACATGGTCCCGTCCCGCGCCGATCAAAAGTATCGGACGTTCGGCGACAAAGAGTTTGTCCTCATAGGTGCCGGGCCGGACGAAGATTTGATCATCCTCACCCGCATCTTTGAGCGCGGCGCTGGGCCGCGCGTATGCGCCAGGGTCGGAGGCGTCCACGATCAGGGTCCGTCCGCCGGCAGGGTTGGCCGGCGGATCCAGCAGCAGCGGCTCGGCCGGTTCCTTATAGATAAAAGGGGGGCGATCCGGTGTCATGGCAGGATCAACCTTCGAGGCCCAGTGCAGCGGCCAGCGTTGTTGCGGTGTAGGAGCCGGGGTTCTGCAAGCGCACCAGCGCGATGCCGGCTTCCTTGAAGACGCCGTCGACCAGCTTGTTCCGGCCTTCCTTCTGGGCCGATGGAACGGCCGGATCGTCCAGCTCGATAATCTTGAAGGTGGCCAGCGTGCCCGGATGGATCAGCACGAAATCCACCCGCCGCAGCGCAATCCGATCCAGGAACGACGCACGGGCCTTCGGATCCTTGGATTGGACGTCGACCAGGCACCAGACCGGCACCTGCGCCAGGACCAGATAGTAGTCCTGGACCGTCAGTTTCAGCAGATTATAGAAGGCCGCTTCGTCCTTGGTCAGTAGCGGCTGCGCATGTAACGAGACGCCGAATTCACCCATGACGAATCTGTCTCTCCACGCACGCGGGTATTTTCTTCCGGGCTAACGCAAACCCTCCCCATGATAGCACCGTTCACCGGCCGGATCAGTCGCGTTGGTGATGACGAACGCGGCCGGGACGTGGCTCCAATGCCGCAAGTCGGGCTCCAGGGCGCCCCGCAACACCTTGGGCGCCATGCTGATAAAGACGACCCCGCCCCGGATGGCGATTTCGCACAAGGCGCCCTTGCCTTCTCCCGCCACATCCAGCGTGCAGCCTCCCACGGCGATCCCGGCGCCGGCCGCAATCGGTACGAGGCTATAGATGATTCCCATCGGTAATCGAATCCAGCTTTGTATGTTGAGCAGCGGGTGATAGGCATTGCTATGCCGGACGGCGATTTTCTCAAACCAGCTTTGCGTGGAGAGGCGCACTCCCGTTTCGGACACGCACGCCGGCGGAAACGCTTGCGTGGCTCGAACCGAAAAATATCCGCTGCTCGAGCCGGTGAATTGCAGATCCCAGGCGATGTCCGGGAATCGTCCCTGCCAGAACAGGCGCCAGGCCTGATTTGAAGAACGACCTTCGTCGATTCTGCGCACCTGGCGGTCGGCAAAGGAGCGAAGGCTGTCGTCGATATCTTTGAGCCCGCTGGCGGGATCGCGCAGGCGATGCCAATCCACGCGGGCTTCGTTCGGCTCCCCCAGGCGTTCCCACAAGACAGCCGACAGCAGGATGTTCACCGGATCCTCGCCGAAATTGTAGAGCGGCGCGAAGAGCTCATGGTCCATCCGCCGCAATTCGACCTTCGCATCTTCGAACTGCTGCATGTGCATGTAGCTGAATGCCAGCAGGATGCTGAGAAAGCCCCGCTCGTAGCTTTCGAGGACGTAGTCGGTCAGGGTCCCGTCGGGAATAAAGACGCTGGCCGCCTCTTTGAAGACATGGAACGTCTTATGCCGGAACTCCGTCTGGGCCTGTGTCCCGTAGACGATCACCGTGGCATAGCATTGCTGCGTGAAGGCATCCGACAACAGGTCGAGTGTCTTGATCCGGTCGGACAGATCCATGGTCTGCGCGAAATCCTGGCAGGAGGGCGGAAGTTTCGATTGCGCCGCTTGATGCGCACAACCGGCGAAGACGGACAACACCAGCAGGGCGGCGGCCAGGCGCATCCGCACCGAAGTGGAAGACATGGCTTACTTCCGCCCGCGTCCCGGAACGATGGTGCCGAGCACAACGGGATGCGTGGCGCCCGTCACAGCCGGCACGTTCGCGCATGTGCCATGGAAAGTCTGATAGGCCAGCACCGCAAAGGCGACGGCTTCGAACGCCTTGCTCTCCCAGCCGGCCGATTCAAACGTCCGTACAGGAACGGGTGAAAAGACGGACGACAGGTTGCTCATCAGCGCGCGGTTCCGGACCCCGCCGCCCCCCACGATCACCTCATCCACCGGTCCGCCCAGCCAGCGCCGCGCGCTGCCGAGTGTAATGGCCGTGAACAGCGAACAGGTCGCCAGCAAGTCTTCGGGTTTGAGGCGATGGACTTTCCTGGCGGCGAGAAGCTGCTCCACGAAGGCATCGCCGAACTCCTCGCGGCCGGTGGACTTCGGCGGCGCGCGTTTCACATAGGGGTGAGCAAGCAATTTGGCCAGCAAACCGACCGCCACTTTGCCTTTCGCGGCGAGCCTGCCGTTGCGGTCCATGGTCTCCCTGCCTTTTGTCAGCCGCCGCACCACTCCATCCATCGCCATGTTGCCGGGCCCCGTGTCGAAGGCAAGAACGGCTTCGAGTCCCTTGCCGGCCGGCAGATAGGTCACGTTGCCGATGCCTCCGAGGTTCACGACCAGGCGGGACCGCTTCCTGTCTCGCAGCAGCACAGAATGGACGTAGGGTGTGAGCGGGGCTCCCTGGCCGCCGGCCGCCATGTCGCGGGGACGGAAGTTTGCGACGGTCGGGATGCCGGTCCGTTCGGCGATCACCGCCGGCTCCGCAATCTGCAGCGTGGAGCGGACCGGACCGATGCCTGGTTCGTCCACCTCGTTGGGCAGGTGATGGATGGTTTGTCCGTGGGATCCGACGAGATCAATTTTGGCCGGCTCAAGCCCGGCCTGCTTGATGACGCGCAGGGCCGCCCTGGCGAACCACTCGCCGAGAACGACGTTCAAATGGCAGATCTCGGAGACTGTTCCCCGCGCGGATGCGGCGAGGATGCGTTGCTGGAGATTGGCTGGATAGGGACAGGCGACGAACGAGATGGATTTTACTTTGAGTTCATGGCCGGTCCCACGGATGTCCACGAGCACGGCATCCACGCCATCCCCCGAGGTGCCCGACATCAACCCGACGACTTTCATGCCAAATGCCTTGTGCGAAGCCAAGTAACTGGGCAATGGTCACCGGTCATTGGTAAGGACACTGGACTTCCATTGACTGGTGACCGATGACTATTGACCGCTTTCCCACACTCCGCGCGCTACGCTAACGGAAGTCACGCGGTCGGTCAAGCAGGGTCGACTTTGGCGAGGTTTGACTTTGGATGAAACCGGGTGCTACGGTCCGCGCATGTTTGGCCGGAACATTGTGCTCGTGGCGGCGGTGTCGTGCGCCTTCCTTGCCGGTTCTGTTCACCCCTCCCTCGCATCGGATCCCCTGAACGTGGTGGTGACCATTCCGGTCCTGAAGGACTTTGCCGAGCAGGTCGGCGGGTTCCATGTCCGCGTGATATCCCTGCTGTCCGGGCTGGAAAACGAACATACCTACTCGCCGAAACCGAGCGATCTGGTGGCTGTCCGCAAGGCCCATGTCTTTATCGAAGTGGGCATGGGGCTGGAGGTCTGGGTCGGTGCGCTGGTCAGGAATGCGGGGAATGCGTCCTTGCTGGTGGTGACGACATCGAGAGACGTCGCAAGGATTGCCGACTTGGTTCCGGACTCGGTCCCGCATGGACACGGAGCAGGCAATCCGCACGTCTGGCTCGATCCGGAAAATGCCAAACTCATGATCGGACAGATTGCTGACGCGTTTGCCGGCGCCGACCCCGCTCATGCCGATGAGTACCGCGCAAATCGTGACCGGTACGTCGGCCGGATCGACGCGCTGGAAGCCGAGCTGGTCGGGCGGTTGCAACGCGTGGCCGACCGCCGCATTGTCGTCCATCATCCGGCCTGGCCCTATTTCGCCAGGCGTTTCGGGTTCGACATTGCGGGCGAGATCGTCACGCAACCGGGCGCGGAATCCTCTGCGCGTCATATGCAGGCGCTGGTGAGGAAAATCCGCGAGGGGCATATCCGGGTGATCGTATCGGAGCCGCAACTGAATCAGAAGCTTCCGCAAATGCTGGCCCGCGAAACCGGCGCGCGCCTCGTCGTGTTGACGGCGATGCCGGGAGCCCTGCCGGGAACCGGCTCCTATCTCGACATGCTTCGGTATAATGTCACGAAACTGGCTGAGGCGCTTGAATCAAAAGATTAAATTGCGCCTGATGTCGTAAAGTCATAAAGTCTTCACGTCATAAAGTCCGAAGACTTGAAGACATTACGACTTTTGGACTTTAAGACTTTTATGAACAACCCGATCATCAGATTTTCCCATGCGACGTTCGGTTTCTCCGGCGTGGTGGCGCTGGAGGACATCACGCTGGACATCGCGGAAGGTGAGTTTGTCGGCGTCATCGGGCCGAACGGATCGGGTAAAACGACGCTCTGCCGCGCGATCCTCGGCCTCATGCCTCCGTTCTCGGGCAGCCTGAAAATATTCGACTGTTCCTGCGAAGAGCTGCACTGCCACCACCGCGCCCGCATCGGGTATCTTCCGCAGAAGGACTCCCTGGACCGCAATTTCCCCATCACCGTGCTCGAGACGGTCATGATGGGGCGCTACGGGGTGCTGGGACTCTTCAAGCGGCCCTCGAAACAGGATCGCGATATTGCCATGCATGCGCTGGAAAGCGTGACGATGCACGATCACTGGAAGACGGCCCTGGGGTATCTTTCCGGCGGGCAGCAGCAGCGGGTCTTCATCGCGCGGGCGCTGGCGCAGCAGCCGAAGGTGCTCCTGCTCGACGAACCGACCACCGGCATCGATATCACGACGCAACACAGCGTGCTCGATCTGGTTCAGCGGCTGCATCGCGATATGGGTCTGACCGTTCTCCTCGTGACCCACGACATCAACATGATCCGCGAACGCGTCAACCGGCTGGTGCTGTTGAAGACCAGGCTGTATGCCGCCGGTCCTCCGGAGGAAGTATTGCGCCCGGACATCCTCCGCGAGGTCTACGGCAAGGATCTGGTGATCACCGAAAAGGACCTGATCATCGTCGAAGACTATCACCACCATCACCATTGATGATCGAACTGCTTTCATACGATTTCATGCAGCGGTCGCTGGCGGCGGCGATGCTGGTGGGGGCTGTCTGCTCGGCGATCGGTGTGTTTGTCGTGCTGCGCGGCCTGGCCTTTGTCGGAGCCGGCACGGCCCACGCCGCCTTTGCCGGAGTGGCGCTGGCTTATCTGATGGGCTGGCCGCCGCTGGCGGTCGCGATCGTGTTCGGCCTGGCGACCGTCTGGGTCACGGGCCTGATGGAAGAGCAGGGCCGGATGAAACTCGATGTCTCGACCGGGATCCTCTATACGGCGACGATGGCGCTGGCGATCCTGTTCATCGGGATGATGAAGAGTTACAACGCCGAAGTCTACGGGTACCTCTTCGGCAGCGTCCTGTCCGTGTCCGCCGAGGAATTGCAGATCATTCTGGGCCTCGGGCTGTCGGTCATCGCCCTGCTGCTGCTGTTTTCCAAGGAACTGTACTTCATCGCGTTCGACCAGGAGATGGCCGAGGCTTCCGGCGTGCCGGCGCGCCGCATCTTTTATCTGCTCCTGACGCTGGTGGCGGTGACGGTCGTGGTGTCGCTCAAGACGGTGGGGGCGATCCTGGTCTTCGCGATGGTGCTGATTCCCGCGTCAACGGCCTATCAGCTCACGCACAGCCTCGCGCAGATGACGACGCTCTCGGTCATCATCGGCACGTCCTGCGCGGCCGGAGGGGTTCTGATCTCTTCTGCGTGGGATCTGCCCTCCGGTCCTGCGATCGTGCTGCTCGCGACCGCGGTGTTTTTCCTCTCAGTCCTGTTCTCGCCGAAGCGGCTGCGGCGCTCACCTGCATAAAGTAGCTGCAAGTTATTTAATTTCGACTTTGATTCCGTCAAACTCTGCCCGCTTAATTTGTACATCCTTCGCTTTTGCACAATGAATTACTAGTCTGTGTTCATCCAACCATTCAACGGGGCTTGAACCTTCACAATAACCAGAAAATACGACTTCTCCCGTGTATCTTCCAATCGGATTCCAAGTAGTGCTGATTTGGACTGTCTCACCATATGGCGGTTGACCTCCTTGGCCCAAGATATATAAAGATGCAACATATCTCCCTGACGGAGATTTAACTTCTTGGACCAAAATGTGTTCAAGACGCCAGTTTATCCACAGCATTGTTATGGTTCCCAGCAGGATTACAGTAACCACAATGCTTGCGATTTTTTTTCATATATCTAAGTGACAAGGAGCGTTCCATCAGTCTCCAAGGCTGCTCAAAACGGTCATCCAACAAGGCCGCAGGAAGTCCGGCGACTGAGGAGGTACATACCAAGCTTCGCTTGAGCCGCTCGCTTCGATCAAATGCGAGCGGATAATTATTTTGCCTCCAGTAGGCCTATCGGTACGTCGCAGGGAGACGGGCGACCGAGAACGAAGTTGGTGACCGTTTTCAGCAGCCGCATGTTTATCGTCGTGCAGGGGGCAGGCCCATGCAGATCGACTGATACGCTTCGTCGGCTGTTCGGCATTCCAGGAATCGCTTGGCCGTATCGGCATGGAAGTCCACGATGAATTCATGGACCGCCGCGTAGCAGTCGGCCTTGTAGGGACCGTCCACGATGCGGCACAGGGCGATGCTCCGTTGCGGGCTGGCATGGGTGAAGCCGAAGTCTTTCGCAGCCCCCCGGAAGCATTGGCCGATCAGATGTGGAGGCCCCAGCAGGCACAGCGTGCGCACGCGTTCCGCATTGGTCAGGGTATACCCGCTGACATCCCGTCCCAGGCTCCGGGCGCAGGTCTCGACCAGATCGGCCGGCGCTTTCTCGCATTCCTTGAAGGTCCCGGCGAAATCATAGCCGTTGAAAGTCAGCATGGCGGAGGTTTGCATCATGTAACAGGACCGCTGGTAGCGTTTCTCCACGGCGTTACAGGGGTAGTGCGGGTCGCCGGCATCCAGCAGTTTCGCATTCCCGGCCTGTTCTACATGGCCGCCATGATCGGCATGGGGCTTGGTTTGAAACCAGATGACGTTCTCCATGAAGGCGCCCCCGTAGCAGGACTCCTGATCCCACATCGTCGGAAGGGCGTCGCAAAAGCGGAGCGATTTGAACAGATCGTGCTGAAAATGCATGGTGAGTCCGTGTCCCAGTCCGTGCACGCACTGAAACTTCATGAAAATCGGGCGACGGGGGTCCTTGACGCCGCTGCAGACCGAGGCGATGTCCTTCGGAGCCAGGTTGGGGAACTGGCTGACATAGCCTTCCAGCACGCCGTGGTAGCACCCGGACCAGAAGGTGTCCTTGCAATGGGCGAAGGCGGTCGCGGCGTCCTTGTAATGTGTAAACGAAAACTTGCCAATGTGGTGGGTGTAGGGATGCGAGTAATGACGCACGTCGGGGTCCACGGAAGAGAGCTGTTGCAGCGTATCCAGAGCCTGTTCCGTCCCCTGCGTTCGGATGATGCGTTCGAACAGCTGCTTGTAGCAGGGGATCTTGTCCTGATAGGACTTCGTCCGGCACTCTTCCCCTTCTGCCCATGCCGCGCCGTGCAGGCAGAAAAACAGCAGGGGTGCGACGAACGCGATCGCCCCAATATGGCGAACCGTGGCCATACGCATCATGAGAGGAATCTTACGACGCAGAGAGAGGGAAACACCAGCCGTCGGAACTTATGAAACCGGCCGGTAGATGAGTCCAACTGCTGCCCCTGCGGCGATACTCTCCACCATGCCGGTCGCGAACCACCAGAAAGCGAGCACAGAGGGAATCGGCAGCACCGCATACCAAACCAGACACTGTGGCGCGGAGAGGAGCACGCCGACGATCAGTCCATACCGCACGCCTTGGCCGAGTCCGGGTTTATTGGCTTCATAGCCCTTCGTGTAGATCAGGGTGAAGAGCGGCGCAAGGATCAGGGTTCCGAGCCACATGAGCCACATGTTGCCCTGAATCTCGCTGTCGGGACGCCAGACCGAGGCGGTCTGTTTATAAAGGTCGGTGAGCAGCACGTTATTGACGACCCCATCCACGACGAAGAAGACGACGAACACCGCAAGACTGGCCAAGGCCAACCGTTTCGTGTTCATAGAGCCCTCCATACCAACCTTTGGTTGAGCCGCTGCGTTCGATCAACTCGCAGCGGATATGTGCAATACCTTCGGAGCCGTTATCGAGGCGGAGTGTGTTTCTTCCGATCCCACACCATGCCGGTCTGCTCGTTCGAGCTGAAGCCGAGCTTCTCGTAGAAAGTCTGCTTGTCCCGGGTGCAGAGCCAGAACTTCTCCACGCGCTTGAGCGACGGGTGGTGCAGAATCTTTTCCATGATCTGGGTGCCGATATCCTGGCCCTGAAACTCCGGGTCGACGATCACGTCCCAGATGGAGGCGCGGTAGACATAGTCGGTCAGCACGCGTCCGAATCCGACGAGTCGCGGGCCTTCCCACGCGGAAATCGCCAGGTCGGTATGGTCCAGCATGTCTCTGATGCCGTCGACGGTCCGGGCCTTGGCCCACGGCGCGCAGTCGTAGAGTCTGACGAGAAGGGCGGGGTCGAAATCCTTGCGTTCTGAGAAGGTGATCATGCTCTTGAGAGCGACAGGCTCCTTATATTATGGTAGTCCCCGTTGTTGCAAGGCTTAATTGTCCAAGAGGGTGAACGCCTATGACGAAGGTTCGTAGCTGTCCGCGCTGTTTTAAGTTGATGTGGATCAAAGACGACGAGGTGGAAGTCCTGGATGAGACGACCATCCGCATGAAATGTCCCCACTGCCATGAACTTGTCCGTCTCAAGCTGGTTTCGCAGGGAGCCAACGCAGCCGGCCCCAAGATGGGGCATTAGGATGTTGTGACAGTTGCGCCCGTTTTGTCCGTTCTGCCAGTACAACGGAGTTAACGGGCTAAACAGGCCGAACGGGCCCAACGCGCTGCGCTTACATTCCTCGTCCGGCGCCTTCCAGTTCGGGTTTATTCCCCGGAAGAATCTTGTGGAGCGCGGTTCGGTATTCGACGACGCGTTTCTCATCCGGCGGGGAGACCGCAATCAGTTTGTCCCGTTTCATGACGTCCAGATGATCCAGAACCGCCAATAGCGGCTGGACGGATCCCAGCAGCTTGCCCGCCTCGAACGCTTCCAGCGATTCAATGAGCGGGTCGTGGAATTTCTTGTAGACGGAGCTTCCGCTCTGCGAGCGAAATCGGGAGACGGCGTTCTCGTAGGATTCGATGGATTCCGGCGTCGGCTTGATGCCGCCTGGTACTGACGCGAGCGGGACCCTGGCCGGCAACTTCGAGGCGTACTGCTTCAGCGACGCAATCAGATTTCCGATGATGTCCAGCGCCTGGCTCAGATCCACAGGCATCCCCGTTCGGGTTGACAGATACAATGCCGGATTGGAGGAGTCAAGCGGTCACTTCCCCGTGCCGGCGGTTGCGCGCAACGCCGTGAGCACGGCGGCCAGGTCCGGGGGGAGTTCCGAGGAGAATTCCATCGGCTTGCCGGAGACCGGATGGGAAAAGCCGAGCGTCTTGGCGTGCAGCATGACGCGCGGGATGTCGAGCGTTTCGAGCGCCTGCACTTTGCGGCCTCCGTAGGTCGGATCACCAAGCAGCGGATGGCCCAGCGCGGTCATGTGCACGCGCAGCTGGTGCGTGCGTCCGGTTTGGGGAAACAAATCCACACGCGACGCGATCTTGCCGAAGCGCTCGACGACCTTGTATTCCGTCACGGACGGTTTCGGGCGCGCCGTTCGAGCCGAGAATTTTTTTCGTTCCTTGCTGTCCCGCCCGATCGCCAGCTCGATCAGGCCATGACCTTTTTTGGGGCTGCCCCAGACCAGCGCTTCATACATGCGCGTGATGGTGTGCTGCTTGAACTGCGCGGCCAAAGCCCGATGCGCCTGATCGGTCTTGGCGATGACCATGATGCCGGACGTTTCCTTGTCCAGTCGATGGACAAGGCCCGGCCGTTCCTTTCCGCCGATCGTCGAGGCGGTTCCACCGGACGTCTGAAAGTGGTAGAGCAACGCGTTGACCAGCGTGCCGGTCCAATGGCCTGGCGCCGGATGGACGACCAGGCCGGCGGGTTTATTCAACACGAGCAGCGCGTCGTCTTCGTAGAGGATCTCCAGCGGGATCGGCTCGCCGTTCAGCGCCAGGGGTTCCGCCTTGGGCACGTCGAACGTGATGCGGTCGCCGGGCTTGATCTTCTGGCTGGCCCTGGCCGGCTCGCCGTTGAGCTGTACGCGGCCTTTTTCAATGAGGCGCTGGATGGCCGAGCGTGAGAGATCGCGCTCGCGGTTCGCCAGGAACACATCGAGCCGTTTCGGCTTTTCCCCTTCGGTGATGACGAATTCGGTGATCAAGAGTGAGGTGGACGACGTTGTCGAACCTGAGTGTATGCGAGCTATTACCGCATTGCAAGGGACGCGGCTGCGATGATTGCCGAGGCTCAACCGGCCACTTGCTGAATTCCCGATGCATCAGGCGTATGATGCTGAAGCGGAGGCCGCACAAGGAGGTTGCGCTATGATCGGAACAAGATGGGTGCGAGGAACAGCGTGCACGGCGATGACGGCACTGGTGTGCTGGACCCTTTCCGCCTGCGGGAAGCCGCCGGCAGCCCCGGCCGGTATTGCTCCGGAGACGGTCGCCGATTATGTCCATGCGGTCATTGAAGCGGACCGCATCTTTTATACCGTCCACGTCGTGGAGCGGTTGCAGAAGAAAGGCAAGATCGTCGCCTCGGAGAACTGGCGTGCGAAGGATACTCTGCCGCTGCCGGCCCAGTTCCTGATGGAGTCCAGCGACCTGGCGTCCAAGACCGGCACCAAGGTGCAGTACCGCCTGATCGGCGCCTGGCCGATCAACCCGCTGAACGGGGCGGCGAGCGAGTTTGAGAAGAAGGGCCTCGAGAGCGTGCAGGCGCATCCGGAGCGTCCCTACACGGAAACGGTCATGAGCGAAACGGAACAGGTCTTCCGCGCGCTCTATGCCGACCGGGCTGTGTCGCAGGCCTGCATCGGCTGCCACAACGGGCATGCCAGGAGCCCGAAGCGGGATTTCAAGCTCAATGACGTGCTGGGCGGAATCGTGATCACGATCCCGCTGGCCCGCGCTGTTCACGAAGGTTCGTGACGAAACCGCTGAGACGCCACGCGAGAAGGGCGTGGAGCAGAACGGGGACAGGCGACAGGAAGAAGGGCGCCTGCCCCCAAACAGGCTGTTGACGCTTCGACGGCGCCCATGCCCCGCTCAGCGTCAATCCTGAGCAAGCCCCGCCCAGAAGGGCGGGGTAGTCGAAGGATTGAGCGACCGAGCCGGGGTCATTCCTCGTCTTTCACCGTCACCGCAGGCACGTCCCAGATTTCCTTGCAATATTCCCGGATGGCGCGATCCGATGAAAACTTTCCTGACCGGGCGGTGTTGAGGATAGACATGCGCGTCCAGCGTTCCGTATCCCGCCAGACCGTGCTCACCTCTTCCTGGCAGCCCACGTAGCCGGCGTAGTCGGCGAACACCAGAAACGGATCATGCTGGCGAAGGTTCTCCACCAGCGGGCGAAACACGTCGGCATCGCCGCGTGAAAAATGTTCCGACTCGATGAGCCGCATCACCTCCGCCAGTTCGGGATTGGCGGAGAGGATCTGCTCCGGCCGATAGCCCTCCCGCTTGACCCGCCCGACCTCCTCGGTCGTCAGGCCGAACAGGAAGAAATTGTCCGCCCCGACCTCCTCCCGGATCTCGACGTTGGCGCCGTCCAGGGTGCCGATGGTCAGCGCGCCGTTGATCGTGAACTTCATGTTGCCGGTGCCGGAGGCTTCCAGGCCCGCCGTCGAGATCTGCTCGGACAGGTCGGCCGCCGGGTAGATCAGGTGGCTGTTCTGGACGTTGAAGTTGGGCACGAACGCCACCCGGATGCGCCGGTTCACGTCCGGATCATGATTCACCACCTCGGCCACCGCATTGATGAGCTTGATGATGCGCTTGGCCAGAAAATACCCGGGGGCCGCCTTGCCGCCGAAGATGAAGGCCCGCGGCGGAAGATCGAGGGCCGGCCGCTTTTTCAGGCGGTTGTACAGCGTGATGATGTGCAGCACGTTCAGGTGCTGCCGCTTGTACTCATGGATGCGCTTGACCTGGATGTCGAACAGCCAGGTCGGATCCAGCTCGATGCCCGTCTGCGTCCGGATGTAGTCCGCGAGCCGTTCCTTGTTCGCCAGCTTGACCGCGCGCCACTCCTTCCGGAAGGCGGCGTCCTTGGCCAGCGGTTCCAGTTTCTTCAGCGCCTCCAGATTCCTGGCCCAGCCCTCCCCAATGGAGCGGGTGATCAATCCGGTGAGCTTCGGGTTGGCCAGCACCAGGAAGCGTCGCGGCGTCACCCCGTTGGTCTTGTTGCTGAAGCGTTCCGGCCACAGCTCATAAAAATCCTTGAGCACGCTCTGTTTCAACAACTCACTGTGCAGCGCGGCGACCCCGTTGATCGCGTGGCTGCCCACGCAGGCCAGGTGCGCCATGCGCACGCGCTTGTCCGCTCCTTCGCCGATCAGGGACAGCCGCGCCGCGCGGGCATCGTCGCCAGGAAAGCGTTTTCGCACCTCCTCGAGGAAACGCGAGTTGATTTCGTAGATGATCTCCAGATGCCGGGGCAGCAGCTCACGGAACAGGGGGAGCGGCCAGGTCTCCAGCGCTTCCGGCAGGAGCGTGTGGTTGGTGTAGCCGAAAGTCTTCTGGGTGATGTCCCAGGCCTCGTCCCAGGGCAGCAGGTGCTCGTCCACCAGCAGGCGCATCAACTCGGCGACGGCGATCGACGGGTGCGTGTCGTTGAGTTGCACGGCGAAATGTGCCGGGAAGCGCTTCAACGGCTCATGCATGAAGCCGAAGAGCTGCAGCATGTTCTGGAGGGAGCAGCTGACAAAGAAGTACTGCTGCGACAGCCGGAGTTTCTTGCCGATTGCAGGTTCGTCGTTGGGGTACAGCACCTTGGTGATGGTTTCGGACAAGACCTTGTCGTTCACCGCCTGGTAATAGTCGCCCGTGTTGAACGCCTGGAAGTCGAAGGATTCGGAGGCCTCGGCGCTCCACAGCCGCAGGGTGTTGCAGGTATTGACGCGATAGCCCTGGATCGGGGTGTCGTATGCGACGCCCTTGACCTCGCGATACGGGATCCAGCGCACCCGGAGGCGCCCCTGCTCGTCATGGAAGAACTCGGTATGGCCGCCGTATTTCACGGTGTGCGTTACCTGGGGCTTGGCGATCTCCCATGGATTGCCGGACCGCAGCCATTTGTCCGTGACTTCCTTCTGCCAGCCGTCCTTGATCTCCTGATCGAAGATGCCGAACTCGTAGCGGATGCCGTAACCGATGGCAGGCCGTTCGAGGGTGGCGAGGGACTCCAGGTAACAGGCGGCCAGCCGGCCGAGGCCGCCGTTGCCGAGCCCTGGTTCCTCCTCCTGGGCCAGGAGGCTGTCGAAATCGAGTCCCAGCTCGCTGACGGCCTGCCGGACTTCCGGCTCGATGCCGAGGTTGACGATGTTATTGCCGAGGTGGGGCCCCATGAGGAATTCCGCCGAAAGGTAACAGGCGATTTTGGCCTGCTCCCTGAAATAGGTCCGCGCCGTGTGTGCCCAGCGATACGACATTTTGTCGCGCACGGTCAGGGCCAACGCCTTGTAATAGTCCAGCTTGTTGGCGACCGTCGGCAACCGGTTGACGCTGCAAGTGAGATGATGGAGGATGACGTTTCGCAGCGCCTCCACGGTCAGGTGCGCCTGCTCGTTTTTGCCCAGCGGGGCCAGCTTCACTTTTGATTTTCCGTTCGTCTTCTTTGCCATGGCTGTCTCCTTATTCAATCTTTCCGGGCACGTCCGGCATGACTGGCGCCGGCGTGGCCGCTTCTTAGGTTACGTGTGCGGCGTCGAGGCCAGCAGGCGCTGGACGTGCCGGGCGATCATCAGCTCCTCGTTGGTGGGGAGCATCCACGCGGACACGCGGCTGCCCGGCCTGCTGAGGCGCGGGCCGCCCGCCGCGTTGGCGGGCTCGTCCAGTTCCAGCCCGAGCCAGGCCGCGTCGCGGCAGGCGCGGGAACGGATGGGCGCGGCGTTCTCGCCGATCCCGCCGGTGAATACCAGCGCATCAAGGCCGCCCAGGGCTGCCGCCAGCGATCCCAGCTCGCGCCCGATCCGGTAGACGAAGAGGTCGATTGCCTCGGCGGCGGCCGGGCTGGAGCTCTCCAGCAGCGTCCGCATGTCGCTGGACAGGCCCGAGACGCCGAGCAGCCCGGACTGCCGGTAGAGGAGCTCCTCGAGGCGGCGGGCATCCAGGCCGTCATGGTCCATGAGATACAGCATCACGCCGGGGTCCAGCGCTCCGCACCGCGTGCCCATCATGAGCCCGTCCAGCGCGGTGAAGCCCATGGTGGTCGCCACGCTCCGCCCGTTGTTCATCGCGCACAGGCTCGCGCCGTTGCCCAGGTGCGCGACGACGGTGCGGCCCTCTGCGGCGCGTTTGTCCAGGTGGGGAAGCCGCGAAGCGATGTACTCGTACGACAGGCCGTGGAAGCCATAGCGGCGGACGCCGCCGTCGGCGTAGCGTCTCGGAAGCGCAAAGTTCTGGGCGATCTCCGGCTGGCTGCGGTGGAACGAGGTGTCGAAACAGGCGATCTGGGGCAGGTGCGGCGCGCGCTGTGCCACGGCCTTGATGGCCGCCACGTTGTGCGGTTGATGCAGGGGGGCAAGAGGGATCAGGGCCTCCAGAGCCGCGAGCGTCCCGGGATCGATGAGCGCCGGTTTGGTGAACGTTACGCCGCCATGGACAACGCGATGCCCGGCTGCGATCACGCGGTGCCCGCTGAACGCTCCGTCCCGGCCCCAGGCGAAGAGGAACTCGATTGCGTCCTGGTGCCCCAGCGCCGCGCCCTCATCCCAGGTGTGTTCCCCGATGACGGCGCCGGCGGCGTTGCGGGCGACGAAATGCGGGCGGGTCGTGAGCGCTTCGAGCTGGCCGTGAATCAGCAGCTCGGGCGTCTCCGCCTTGTCGAGAAACGTGGAGAACTTGAGGCTCGAGGAGCCGGCATTCAGAACGAGAATTGCATCAGCCACGGTTTGTTTTGCCGCATCCCCTGTCTTGCGACAGGGTGAAAATAGTTTTTCAACACTTGCTAGACGTTGTCGGCTTCCGTTGAGCTGCCCCGCTTGGCTGCCGGTCCCAGCTGGTTCCACTTCCATCCGCTGATCTCAGGCATGTCCTCCCCGTATTTCTCGATGTACTGCTTGTGCTCCATCAGCCGGTCCCGGAGCGCCTGTTTGGCGTAGGCCGCGCGCGCGCCGAGCTGCGGCATGCGGTCGATGACGTCCTCGGCGAGGTGGAAACGGTCCACATCGTTCAGGACGCACATGTCGAACGGCGTCGTCGTGGTCCCCTCCTCCTTGTAGCCGCGCACATGCAGGTTCTTGTGGTTCGTCCGCCGGTACGTGAGCCGGTGAATCAGCCACGGGTAGCCGTGGAACGCGAAGACGATCGGCTTGTCCTTGGTGAACAACGTATCGAAATCCCTGTCGTTCAGGCCGTGCGGATGCTCGCTCGACGGCTGCAACTTCATGAGATTCACGATGTTGACGACGCGGATCTTCAGCTCCGGGACATGCCGCCGGAGCAGCTCGACGGCGGCGAGCGTTTCGAGCGTGGGCACGTCGCCGCAGCAGGCCATCACCACGTCGGGCTCGCCGTTACGGTCGTTGCTGGCCCATTCCCAGATCCCGAGCCCGGCGCTGCAATGCTTGATCGCCTGGTCCATGGTCAGCCACTGCGGGGCCGGCTGCTTGCCGGCGACGACGACGTTGACGTAATTCCGGCTGCGCAGGCAGTGGTCGGTCACCGACAACAGCGTGTTGGCGTCGGGCGGCAGATACACCCGCACGACATCGGCCTTCTTGTTGACGACATGGTCGATGAAGCCGGGGTCCTGGTGGCTGAAGCCGTTGTGGTCCTGCCGCCAGACGTGCGAGCTCAATAAATAATTGAGCGAGGCGATCGGCCGCCGCCACGGGATGTGGTGGCAGACCTTCAGCCACTTCGCATGCTGGTTGAACATCGAGTCGATGATGTGGATGAACGCCTCGTAACAGGAGAAGAATCCGTGCCGGCCGGTCAGGAGATAGCCTTCCAGCCAGCCCTGGCACTGGTGCTCGCTGAGCACCTCCATCACCCGGCCGTCGGGAGCCAGGTGATCGTCGTAGGGGAAGGTCTCCGCGACCCAGGCCCGGTTGGTGACGTCCATGGCATCCTGCCAGCGGTTGGAATTGTTCTCATCCGGGCTGAAGAGGCGGAAGTTTCTGGCATCCATGTTCTGTTTCATCACGTCGCGCAGGAACTTGCCCATGACGCGGGTGGACTCGGCCGAGGTGGCGCCGGGCTTCGGCACCTCGACGGCATAGTCGCGGAAATCGGGCATGCGCAGATCCTTGAGCAGCACCCCGCCGTTCGCATGCGGGTTCGCGCTCATGCGGCGCTCGCCCTTGGGAGGCAGCTCGGCGAGTTCCGGCTTGAGCCGGCCGGTTTTGTCGAATAACGTCTCCGGCTCGTAGCCCTTCATCCATTTCTCGAGGATTTTTATGTGCCCCGGCTTTTCATGCATCTCGCCCATCGGCACCTGGTGCGACCGCCAGTAATCCTCGGTCCGCTTGCCGTCGATTTCCTTCGGGCAGGTCCAACCCTTGGGTGTGCGCATCACGATCATCGGCCACAGCGGCCGCTTCTTGAACCCGTTTTTCTTGGCGTCGGCCTTGATGCGCTGAATCTCCTTGGTGATCGTGTCGAGCGTGTCGGCCATGATCTGGTGCATTTTTTCCGGTTCGTGCCCCTCGACGAAATAGGGCGTGTAGCCGTAGCCGCGGAAGAGATGATCGAGCTCCTCATGGCTGATGCGGGCCAGGAAGCAGGGGTTGGCGATCTTATAGCCGTTCAGATGGAGAATCGGCAGGACGACGCCGTCGGTGACCGGGTTCAGGAACTTGTTGGAATGCCAGGAGGTCGCCAGCGGGCCGGTCTCCGCTTCGCCGTCGCCGACGACGGCGGCCACGATCAGGTTTGGGTTGTCGTAAGCGGCTCCATAGGCATGGGAGAGCGCATAGCCCAGCTCGCCGCCTTCGTGAATGGACCCCGGGGTCTCCGGCGCCACGTGGCTGGGAATGCCGCCGGGGAACGAGAACTGCTTGAACAGCCGCTTCATGCCCTCTTCGTCCTGCGAGATGTTGGGATAGACTTCGGAGTAGGTCCCTTCCAGATAGGCATTGGCGACGAGGCCCGGACCGCCGTGCCCCGGGCCGATGACGTAGATCATGTTCAGGTCGTTTTTCTTGATGATGCGGTTCAGGTGCACGTAGAGGAAGTTCAGTCCCGGCGTCGTCCCCCAGTGGCCGAGCAGGCGCGGCTTGACGTGCTCTTTCGCCAGCGGCTGTTTCAGCAGCGGGTTGTCGTACATATAGAT
>Ga0155970_174_pt1 | contig 21337 bp, 17 predicted proteins | sample RifCSPlowO2_02_FD_107624 | JGI IMG/M metagenome (GOLD analysis project Ga0155970, IMG submission 107624) | Nitrospirae bacterium RIFCSPLOWO2_02_FULL_62_14
TGGTCCGTCAGTTGTGGCATGCGTGCCTCTGAGCACGCAGGGGCGCCCCTGCGTGCTTGACAGTCAAGACAGTTGCTGTCCCGGTTCGGACGGGGACAGACACCACGCGCAGACGCGGGGAAGGGTGTCAGTCCCCAGGCTCCACGCGCCCGTCTCGCAACACGACTCCACGATTTCGCCACGAACCGCCATGAATAATGTGGGCTAGCGGGATCGTGGCTGGAGAGTCTCGTTTTCATATTGAGAAAAGAGGCGCTTGGCTTCCGGATGCAGGGAGGCGTGGCCGTGTGGAATACCGACAGACTGGAAGAGGGGAGCCAGTTTGCCTGACGGGTGCAGGTAGCCGGCTCGAAGCGGCACGGTCCGGCGGTTATGCCGGACCAGATGGCAAGGGATCGGTCTGATGCTGGTGAGCCAGGCCGCGATGTCCTGGGGATTGCCGATCGAGGCGGACAGCAGGAGCAGCCGGGCCTGCGTCGGACAGAAGATGATGGTTTCCTCCCACACGACGCCGCGCTCGGGATCGGCGAGGTACTGCGATTCATCCATGATCACCAGCCCCAGCGTGTCCAGTCGCACGTCGATTTCTCCTCCCGCCGCATCGTACAGAAGATTTCGTAGAATCTCGGTCGTCATGATCAGCAGCGGCGCGTGTGTGTTGTCCTTGCGGTCGCCGGTCAGGATGCCCACGCGGTCCGCGCCGAACAGTTTCGAGAACTCGGTGAATTTGGTGTTCGAAAGCGCCTTCAGCGGGGAGGTATAGATGACCGTACGCTCCAACTCGATGGCCCGCTTGGTGGCCTCGACCGCCACGTAGGTCTTGCCGCTGCCGGTCGGGACGCTGACGATGACATCCGTTTCGGCCAGATGCGCCAGCGCTTCGTCCTGCCAGGGGTCCGGCACGAACGGACTCGGCTCCGGAATTCCGATGCCCTGCAGGAAGGCGTCGAGGTTGGTCGCCGGTTCGGTCGGCTCCGGCTCGACGGACGCCGGCTGGCGTCGATGGACGGCCGGCTCCGTTCTCGGTTGAGCCTGCTGCATGCCGCTCTCCTTGATCAAGGCAAGGAGGTCCGATTCCAGGCCGGCCCGGTTCGTCGCCGTGCTCCGGAGCAGCGCTTCGATGATCCGACGCTTGCCCAGCCGGAAATGCCGGGGGATGCGTCCGCGCCCCAGCCGGTGCAGGAGCGAGACCGGCTGCTGGGCGAGCAGTTTTTCGAGTTCGTCAGTGGTCATGAATAGCTCACAAGTCTATCAAGTCAAAAAGTCCATCAAGTCATAAAGTCGTCGGACACTCGTCTCTCCCATCTGAGACTTGACGACTTTCGACTTTATGACTTTTGGACGATTCACGGTAGTTCTTCCAACACGTCCCGTCGCAGGGACTTGATCGCCCTGTGGGCCGTTTCGGCCAGCCCGGGGTGCGAGGCTTTGAGCGTATAGATCTGCGACAGGTACTCCAGCGTCCGGGCCAGCAGACGGTAAATGTCGCCCTCCGCCATCGTGGTCGTCCGGCAGAGTCCCAGCCACGTCAGATTCGGGTCGCTCACCCAGCGTTCCGTCAGGGCGGCCACGTCCCCGCGTAACAGCGGCGGATCTTCGTGCGGCGCGATGGATTCGGCCAGTTTGCGCACCTGCCACATGACCGAGGAGAGGCCTGGGCTCATGCGGGGGAACGAGCCGGGGCGGTCGTTATCGTGCGCGATGCTGGACATGACGGCCGCCAGGACGTGCGGCTCCACGCCGGCGAAGGCTTCGGCCCGTATCAGTTCGGTGATCAGCAGCGAATGGTCCATGCGGATCAGTCGGGCCCATTCGCCGTCCGCCGTCAACTGGCAGGTGGGCGTGAGGTAGCCGAACTGCTGGAGGACGTCCGTGCGGGATTGAAAGCGGTGCCACAGGCCGGTGCGCAACGCATGGATCATTTTCTGATGGCGCTGAACGTCCTGCCGGACTTTCAACGCTGTCGCATGGTCCTTCTGGCAGGCCGGTCGTGATGGACAGGTGGGGCAGGGGAAATCGTCGGTGAGCGTCAGGGCCACTTCCCGCTCCTCCGGTTCCGGCTGCACGAGGATGGGCAGCACGGGCAGGCGGACGGGCAGCTCCGACAGATGGCCGGTCAGTTCGTCCAGACTGTGCGGTGTGCACCAGGGATAGGCCGGCGTTTCCTGCACGTCAAAGACCCGGTCGAAGACCTGCGTCACCGTCGGCGCCGGACATTCGGTGACGGAGCCGGCTTCCCGCAGGACGGTCACCATCGGGCTCTTTTGTCCCCGGCTCCTGTACTGCCGGAGCACGATGCCGCGGCCCCTGGTCAGGCCGACGACGCGGCCCGGCGTCAGGAAATGCAGGGTGGCGGTCAATTCGGGTGGCTCGTGGCGCCTGGGAGGCACGCGCTGCGATTTTCTCTTGCGGGCCTGATCGAAGGACTGCCATTGCGTGATCCAGTCCGTGCAGACGCGCGGACCGTAGGGCTCCATCTGCACGTGCAGCGCGTCCAGCTTGCGCTCCAAAGTTTCGGCGCGCCGGTTCAATTGAAACTGCGCAAAGCTTCTGGAGAGGATGGACTGAATCTGGCCCAGCGGGTGGGCTTTCAGCAAGTTGAGCGCCATCGAATAGCTGATCGAGAACTGGCTGTCGATCGGCTCCGGTTGTCCGGTGAAGCCCTTGGTGATGACGCCGAGATCGATGTAGGGCGAGGGCGTGACGATCGCGAAGCCGACCAGGTCTTTGCCGCGGCGGCCCGCGCGTCCGGCCAGTTGCTGGACCTCGCTGTTGGTCAGGTCGGTGAAGTCTCTTGCCTTGCGGACACTCGATTGCGTGATCACCACCGTGCGGGCGGGGAAGTCCACGCCCGCGGCCAGCGTCGTGGTGGCAAAGACCGCATCGAGCAGCCCCTGGCGCATCAGTTCCTCGATTGCGATTTTCCAGGACGGCAGGTGGCCGGCGTGGTGCGCGGCGACGCCGATGCGTTCCACGACGGGCACCAGCGGATGCTCCGCGATGCTGGGGTACAGCACGGACAGTTCCTTGAGCGTGGCGGAGATGGTCTGCCGGCGCGCCGGCGGAAGCGCGACCTGGTCGCGTTCGAAGGCCTGCATCGCATCGTCGCAGGCCCGTCGGGATGTCAGAAAGACTATCGCGGGAGTGAGGTGCTTCTGGCGGAGCGCCGCGATCAGGTCAACCGGATGGATTGAGGGAGGCATCCAGTTTCATTCCCTTGGAAATAACCACGAGTCCGGAATCCGTCACGTGGAACCGCTGCCGGTCGAGGTCAAGATCGTAGCCGATGTTGGTCTTATCGGGGATCACGACGTCCTTGTCGATAATGGCGCGGCGGATTTTACACTGTTCGCCGATCCGCACGCGTTCCATGACGACGGATTCCCGGACTTCGCTGTAATCCCGCACGATGACGTCCGGGGACAGGACTGAGTTCTGAACCCGGGCGCCGGAAATGATGCACCCGCCCGACACGATCGAATCCAGGGCTATTCCCATCCGGCCGCCCTCGTATTCCTGGGCGAACACGAATTTCGCTGGTGGAAACTGGCCCTGGTAGGTGCGCAGCGGCCAGTCCTGGTCGTACAAATTGAACAGGGGATCCACCGAGACAAGATCCATGTTGGCTTCCCAGTAGGCGTCCAGGGTGCCGATATCGCGCCAGTATTTGACGGCCTTCTTGTTCTTATCGTGGAATTTGAACGCGTAGACACGGCCCTGCTGGATCATTTTGGGGATGATGTTTTTGCCGAAATCGTGCGCGCTGTCCTGCGGGGCATCGTCCGCCAGGTATTGGCGGACGACGTCGGTTTTAAATAAGTAGATGCCCATCGAGACGAGCGCCTGGGTGGGATCGCCGGGCATGGGAGTGGGATTGGCCGGCTTTTCCTCCCACCGCTGGATGCGAAAGTCGTCGTCCACGCCGAGGATGCCGAACCGGGTGGCTTCCGAGATCGGAAATTCGAGGGCGCCGACGACCGCATCCGCCTGCTTCTCAACCAGGAAGTCATACATTTCGGCATAGTTCATCTTATAGATGTGGTCACCGGCAAGAATCAGGAGGTACTCCGCCCGTTCGTTGTCGAGCAGGAACATGTTCTGATGGACAGCGTCGGCGGTGCCCCGGTACCAGTCTTCGCTGATGCGCTGCTGGGGCGGAATGGAGGCGACGAATTCGCCGACCTCCGGGCTCAGGATGCTCCAGGCCGTCCGGATGTGGCGGTCCAGCGACCAGGACTTGTACTGGATCAGGACGGCGATTTTCCGGAGGCCGGAATTGAAACAATTGCTGAGTGTGAAGTCGATGATGCGATATTTCCCGCCGAAGCGGACCGCCGGCTTGGCACGGTGCAGGGTCAGCGGGTGCAGCCGCTCACCCTTGCCGCCTGCCAGCACCATCGTGAGGACGTTTTGCATGAATCGATCTTAACAGGACGGGCAGGAAATGGGAAGGATTGACACGGTCCGGCGCCGAGAGGATACTACGCATACGGTCTGAATCAACGGACGAAAGAGGGGAGGCTATGCCCAAAAAACCCACCAGCGGAAAATCGGGGCGCGTCGTGCGGCTTCCGACCGTCCGGCCTCCCGAAACGCCGGTGCAAAATCTTCTGTGGCGGATCGATCGTCTCGAACGGCAGGTGCACACTTTGTCGGAATTGGTCCGGGAGCATGCCGAAGACACGGATCGGCTCGTCCGCATCGTCGGCGAAGATCGCGAGATATTGCGGCGGGAACTCCTCCGCCAGCACCATGCCAAGGTGCGTTTGCGCAAGCATACGCGCGAGCACGAGGCGGGCGTCGAGCTGACCAGTACGTGAATAGAGCCTGCATTATCCGTGAACGCTTCTGCTGCAATCGCGGATTCGCTGCTGCGACAAGCTTGCGTGCGAATGGCTCGCATGCAAGCAGGCGGGCTCGCCTCGTGCCCCCTCGACGTACTGCTTCGAGTACGCCTCGGGTCCTCGAAGCTCCGCGCGCCTGTCTCGCAACGCGACTACGCGATTTCGCTATGAACCGTCACGAATAATGCAGGCTAACCCATCCGTCGAGCTGCGGGAGGTGGTCAAGCGCCACGGCTCCACGCCGGCGGTGGAATCCCTGTCGCTCAGCGTCCGGCACGGCGAGTTCTTTTCCATCCTCGGTCCCAGCGGATCCGGCAAGACCACGACGTTGCGACTCATCGCCGGTTTCGAGCATCCCGATCAGGGCGATATTCTGATCGACGGGCGGTCGGTGCTGGATGTCCCTCCCAATCTCAGGCCTGTCAACCTCGTCTTCCAGCAGTACGCGCTGTTTCCCCATCTGACGGTCTTCGGCAACGTCGCGTTCGGTCTCGAAATGCGCGGTGTCGCCCGCGCGGAAATCCGCTCGCGCGTCGACGCGGCGCTGGGCATGGTGCAGCTGTCGGGCAAGGAGGCGCGTGTGCCGGCGCAGCTGTCCGGCGGCGAGCAGCAGCGTGTGGCGCTGGCCCGGGCGCTCGTCAACCGTCCGGCCGTCGTGCTGCTGGACGAACCGCTCGGCGCGCTGGATCAACAGTTGCGCCAGGAAATGCAGGGGGAGCTGAAAGCGATTCAGGAGCGGGTCGGGCTGACGTTTATCTGCGTCACGCACCATCAGGAAGAGGCGCTCACCATGTCCGACCGGGTCGCTGTCATGGATCGCGGACGCGTGCTTCAGGTCGGCGCGCCGAAGGAGATCTACGGCGCGCCTGCGTCCCTCTTTGTCGCCGAGTTCGTCGGGTTGTCGAACCGCGTGGACGGCCGCATCATCGCCGTGGACGGGACGCGGTGCCGCATCGAGGCGCCGGGACTGCCGGCGATTCAGGCGGATGCGCCGGCGGGAGCGGGACCGGGCAATCCGGTGGCCCTCGTGGTGCGTCCCGAACGGCTGCATCTCTCGCAGCCCTCAGCCTCGAACGGGTTCGACAACGTCGTGCCGGCCCGGGTGGCCAAGACGGTCTATAACGGACATGAAATGCAGTATCAGCTTCACGTCGCCGAGCGGTTGTCCTGGACGGTCCGGGTTCAGAACGACAACGGCGGGCAGAAGCCATTCCTGCCCGGTGATGCCGTCGCCGTCCGCTGGAATTGCGACGACGGCGTGGTGCTCGCGCGGTGACAGGCTCATCCGGCCTCCGGACCGATGCCCGCCGGACTGCCTGGCTGCTTGCCCCGGCGCTGGCGTGGATGGGCCTCTTCTTCGTGCTCCCGCTCATGGTCGTGTTCCTGATCAGTTTCGCCACCCGCAGCGCCTACGGCGGCGTGGAATGGGCCTTCACGCCGGCGAACTACCGCGACCTGGCCGATCCGCTTTATCTGCGGATCTATCTCCGCTCCTGCGTGATGGCGCTGGCGACGACAGGGGTGTGCCTCGTCCTCGGATTTCCGCTGGCCTACCACATGGCGCGCGCGCCGGCGCGCTGGCAGGGCATCTGGCTGGTGCTGGTGCTCATCCCGTTCTGGACGAATTTTCTGGTGCGGACCTACGCCTGGATGAATTTGCTGAGGGCCGACGGGCTGTTGAACACCGCGTTGATCGGCGCGGGCGTCATGCGCGCGCCGGTCGAAATCCTGTATTCCGATCTGGCGGTGCTCATCGGCCTGGTCTACGGCTATCTGCCGTTCATGGTCCTGCCGCTCTATGCGGCCATCGAACGGCTTGATCGCTCACTGCTCGAGGCGGCGCGGGATCTCTACGCGCCGGGCTGGGCGGTCTTCACGCGCGTCATCGTGCCGCTGACGAAACCGGGGATCATTGCCGGATGCCTGCTGGTGTTCATCCCCTCGCTCGGCGCCTACATCACGCCGGATCTGCTGGGCGGCGCGCGGTCCATGATGATCGGCAATTTCATCCAGCATGAATATCTGGTCGTGCGCGACTGGCCGCTGGGCTCGGCCGCCTCGTTCGTCCTGATGGCGATCGTCGTCGCGGGCCTGTGGGGATATCAGCGTGCGGGCGGGGTGCGGGCATGATGCGGGATCCCCGCAAGGCCTGGCTGCGGGCGGCGAGCCTCGGCATCATGATGTTTCTCTATCTGCCGATCGCCGTGCTGGTCGTCTATTCGTTCAATGCGGCGAAGTTGTCGACGGCGTGGCAGGGCTTGTCGCTGCAGTGGTATGCCCTGCTGGCCCGGGATCATGCGCTCCTGGTGGCGTTGCAGAACAGCCTGCTGATCGCCGCGGTCTCAACGGCCATCGCGACGCTGCTCGGCGTCAGCGCCGCCGTCGGAATCGAGCGGCTGCCGTGGCGGCGCCGGACGTGGCTGGACGGCGCGTTCCTGCTTCCCTTGGTGATGCCCGAGGTGATGATGGGGGTGGCGCTCCTCCTGTTTTTTGTGTTGATCAAAATGCCGCTCGGCCTGCTGACCGTGACGATCGGCCATGCGGTGTTCAACGTGCCGGTGGTGACGATGATCGTTCGCGCCCGCCTGCGCAAGCTGGACCCGCATCTGGAAGAGGCGGCGCGGGACCTGGGGGCGACGCCATGGCAGGCGTTCCGCCGGGTGACGCTGCCGCTGGTGCGACCGTCCGTCATCGGCGCCGCGCTGCTGGCCTTTACGGTCTCGCTCGACGATTTTGTCGTGACCTTCTTTACGGCCGGTCCCGGCGCCACGACGCTGCCGTTGAAAGTGTACTCGATGATCAAGACCGGCATCTCGCCGGAGATCAACGCCTTGTCCGCCATGCTCGTCGTCGTTTCAATGGCGCTGGTCGGCCTGTCGTTAGTCATGCAGCGCACCAATGAAAAGTAGGATTTGGTGATCCGGCGAAGTATGGGGTTCAGAATTTCACACTATCACCAAATCACAAAATCGCCCAAGCATGCTTGGCTCGCGGCAGTTCTCTGCGTCGCGAGCCTGCTGGCCTGCCAGCCGGCGCCGGAGGACGGGCGGAAACCCGCGCCCAAGGCCGGCCAGGCCACGCTGTATTATTTCACCTGGTCCGATTACGTGGGGCCGGAATTGCTGGAGGAGTTTGAACGGCAAACCGGCGCGAAGGTCGTCGTCGATACGTTCAGCAGCAACGAAGAGCTGCTGGCCAAATTGCAAAGCGGGGCGTCCGGCTACGATGTGATCGTGCCCTCGGATTTCATGGTCGCGGTCATGATGAAGCAGGGATTGCTGGCGGAATTGGACCCGGCCAAAATTCCGAACGCGCAGCAGCTGGTCGGGGCGCTCGCGACGCTTCCCGTCGACCCGGAGCACAGGTTTTCGGTGCCGTATCTGTGGGGCACGGTCGGCATCGGCTACGATTCGAGCGTGATCCCGACGCCGCCGGACAGCTGGGCGGTGCTGTGGGACAAACGGTATGAGGGGAAGATCAGCATGCTGAACGACCAGCGGGAAGTCTTCGGCGCGGTGCTGCGCTTGATGGGCCAGTCCATGAACTCGCGCGACCCGGCGGTCATTGAGGCGGCCAAGGCCAGGCTGCTGGAGCAGAAACCGCTGGTCAAGACCTATACCAGCGACCATTTCGATCAGCTGCTCGCATCGGGCGAAGTCGTTCTGGCGCATGGATGGGGCGGCCCGGTCGCGCGGGCCATGGCCCTGAAGCCGTCCATCAAATACATCGTGCCGAAGGAGGGAGCCACCATTTGGGCCGATTGTCTCGTGATTCCCCGAACCTCCCGGAACAAGGAACTGGCGATGCAGTTCATCAATTACTTGATGGACCGCGACGTGGCCGCCCGCACGAGCGAGCGGTTGTTGTTCGCGTCGGCCAGCCGCGGGGCCATGGCGCTGGTGGCGGCCGGCGTGCAGAACAATCCGGCGGTCTATCCCGACGAGGCTGCGTTGGGGCATCTCGAATGGATGCTGGATGTCGGTGATGCGCTCCGGTCATATGACCGGGGGTGGACGGAGCTCAAGATGAAATAGCGGTCGTAAGTTGGGCAATGGATAGCCGAGCAAACGCATAAATATTCCCAAAGGTAAGAATTCACGATATAATGCAAGATGTTAGAGGGACTGCGAATGAATAAGAAGTTGCCTATACACCTGCTGATGGTGGGCGCGGCGGTGCTGGCCGGCCTCTGGGGAGCGGAATTCGCCTGGCCGGCGACAGCCGTTGAGAAGGCGAGCATGGCGCAGAAGCCCTCGCCTATAGCGATGCGCCTCAGCCAGGACGAGGCCATCGCGCTGTTTCTCCGCCAGAACTTCGACCTGCTCATCACAAAATTTGGGATCGACCATGCCAAGGGCCAGCAGATCACCGCGCGACTGTTTCCCAACCCGGTGTTGTCGGTCAGCACGCTGAGCGCGTACACGCAGGGCTGCAATGCGAACAAGTGCGGCGCGGTCTTCCCGCAGATCCAGCAGCTCTTCGAGATGGCCGGCAAGCGCGGCTATCGCATGGAGAGCGCCGGGTTCGGGGCTCGGTCGGCCGAAGCGAGTTTCGAGGATGCCATTCGCCAGCTCACGTTTACGGTCAAGGATGCCTATTACCGGGTTCAGCTGGCCCAGCGCCGGCTGGCGCTGGCGGAGGAAAACCGGGACCGGTTTTCCCGCATTCTGGAAGTCAACACGATCCGGTTCAAGAAGGGCTATATCGCCGAGGTGGACCTGATCCGCATCCGCCTGCAGGTCGTGGATTTCCAATCCCAGATCATCCAGGCGATCCAGGACGGCAACCAGGCCCGGGCGGATCTTCGCGTGCTGCTCGGCCTCTCTCCGAGCGTGGAGGTGTTGCTCACGACGGAACTGGACTATCATCTGGTCGAGCCGGATATCGTTGCGTTGCGACGGCTGGCGCTCGATACGCGGCCGGATATCCGGATGAAGCGGCTGACGCAGTCACAGCGAATGGCCGATCTCCGGCTGGCGAAAGCCTACCGGATTCCGGACATCACAGCCGGAGCCGGCATTTCGCTGCAGGGTCCGCAAGGGCCCGATAACCAGCAGCAAGTCGGGCTCAGCCTGGGGGTTCCGCTGCCGCTGTTCAACCGGAACCAGGGCGGCATCGCGCAGGCGGAAGTGTCCATCCAGGTTGCGGAAACCGATCTTCAGAAAGCCGTTGTGCAAGTTGAAAACGACGTTGAAATTGCCTACCGGAACCTGCTGGAAAGCCGTCGCCTCGTGGAAACGTATCGGGGCGGGGTCCTGGAGGATGCGCGGTTGACCCTGACGATCGTTGAAAAAGCCTACGAGCGAGGCGGGGCCACGATCATCGATCTGCTCGACGCGGCCAGGACCTCCCGCACCATTCAACAGAATTACATCGAAACCCTCTTCAACTATCAACGCAACCTGTTCCTGCTCGAAAACGCCGTCGGCCGGGAGATTTCTTCGTGATCAAGGTTCAGGTTGAGGTTCAGGCTAAGGGAACACGAATCTCCGGGGAGGCACGGAGCCTGCTGTTCACGACCTCAGGCTTAACCTTAGCCTTAACCTTAACCTTCCTGGGGCTCTCTGCCTGTGACCGGACTGAGCAGCCGCCGGCGTCGAATGCCGCGACGCCCAAAGTGCAGTCCCCGCCGGCCGGATCGACAGATATTCAAAGCCGGATCGACACGATGGTGGTGGAATACAGTTCCGTGAAGGCAGCGCTGACCCTGGCCGGGCGGGTCACCTATGGCGAGGACCGATTTTCGAAAATCTCGTCGCCCCTGCAGGGCCGCGTGGTCGAAGTACGTGCCAAGCTGGGTGATCGCGTGAAAGCCGGTGACATCCTGCTCGTCATCGACAGCCCGGATATTTCTTCCGCCTATTCCGAATTTGTCAAGGAGGCCTCTGATCTCGAATATGCGACGCGCGCCTACGAGTTGGCCAAGGATCTCTACGAGAACAAGGCCCTGCCGCAGAAGGATCTCAAGCAGGCCGAGAACGACCGGATCAAGGCGCAAGCCGAATTCCGCCGGTCCAAGGAACGGTTGCTGTCCCTGCGCGTGCCGGCGGGCGAACTGGACAAGCCTCTCGCCGAGCAGAAAATCACCTCGCGATTCGACATGAAGAGTCCGCTGACCGGGACGGTGGTGGAGCGGAACATCACGCCAGGGCAATCCGTCAGCGGCGATCCCACCCAGGTGCTGTTTACCGTGGCCGATCTGGACAGGCTGCAGGTGGTGGCCGACCTCTACGAGCGGGACCTCGATCTGGTCAAGGTCGGACAGGTGGCCGCCGTGACCGTGGAGGCCTATCCGGGAGTGTCATTCCCCGCCGTGCTGTCCGCCATTGGGGACGTCGTGGATCCCAATAGCAGGACGATCAAGGTCAGGGCCATGGTGGACAATGAAGCCCATAAGCTCAAGCCCGAAATGTTCGCGCGCCTCAACATCGACGTCGGCGACACCAGCCAATTCATCGCCGTGCCACGCGAAGCCGTGCTGGAGGTGGACGGGAAAGAGTTCGTCTATGTGGTGCAGGCCGGCGACCGGTATGTCAGGCGGCCGATCAAAACGGCGACCGCGTCGAATGACCAGGTTCGCATCCTGGACGGGCTGACGCCCGGCGAGCGGGTCGTGACGAAGGGGGCCGTGCTGATCAAAGGCCAGGAAGCCAAGGCGCCGGGCGCATGAGCGTGGCACGGCTCCTCCACGGTTCGGTCGTTTCCTCCCTCGCATGATTCCAAGAATCGTCGAGTTCGCCCTCGAGCAGCGGTTCTTCGTGTGCGCGCTCGGGTTGTTGATGATGCTCGGCGGCCTCTACGCGTTCCATACGCTTGACGTCGTCGCCTATCCCGATCCGTCTCCACCGATGATCGAGGTGATTACCCAGCACCCGGGGATCTCGGCGGAGGAAATCGAGCGGCAGATCACCATCCCCGCCGAAGTCATGCTGAACGGAATGCCGGGACTCCGGGAGATCCGATCCCTGTCCATCTTTGGTCTGAGCGACATCAAGGTCTATTTCGATTTCAATACCAGCTACTTTGTCGATCGCCAGGAAGTCCTGAACCGCTTGCAAATGGTGGATTTTCCGGCCGACGTGCGGCCGACCCTGTCTCCCTGGTGGGCCATCGCCGAAATTTTTCGCTATGAGCTGACCGCAGAGGCCGACTCGTTGACCGATTTGAAGACGATCCAAGATTGGGATCTCAGGCGTGAGTTCAAGCGGCTGGCGGGAATTATTGACGTCACCGCATTCGGTGGAACGACCAAAGAGTATCACGTCGAGGTCGATCCCGGCGCCCTGTTCAGCTACGGCGTGTCACTGCAACAGGTCCAGGATGCGCTGGCCAAGAGCAACGCCAACGTCGGCGGGAATTATCTGACGATCGGTGCGCAGAGCCACAATGTCCGCGGCCTGGGGTTGATCGAGAATCTCCGGGACATCGAAAACATCATGGTCGCGGAGAAGAACGGCACGCCCGTGTTCATCCGGAATCTCGGCAAGGTTAACGTCGGCCACCGCATCCGGCTCGGGAAGGTTGGCATCGACGACCGGGACGACGTGGTCGAGGGCGTGGTGCTCCTGCAACGCGGCTACAAGGCCAAACGGGCTTTGGAGGAGGTCCATCATAAGATCGAGGAACTGAATAGCTGGAAATTGCCCAAGGGCGTCCAAGTCAAGACGTTTTATGACCGGACCGTGCTGATTCAGACCACGATTGAAACGGTGCTGGACATTCTGCTCAGCGGTATTGTGCTGGTATTCGTCATTTTATATCTCTTCCTCGGCCATTTCCGGACGGCCGTGATTGTGACGTTGACGGTACCGATGGCCCTGCTGTTCACGTTCGGGATGATGGCGCTGGCCGGGGAATCGGCCAACCTGATCTCGCTCGGGGCCGTGGATTTCGGCATTATTGTGGACTCTACGCTGATCATGGTGGAGAGCATTTTCTATCACCTGGCGCACAGGCGGGGGCCGGGGCTCACCGTCCCGATGCACATCATGCGGGCCGCGCGGGAAGTGGGGCGGCCGATTTTCTTCTCGACAACCATCATCGTCGTGGCGTTCATTCCGCTCTTTACGATGACCGGCGTGCCGGGCAGGATTTTTGCTCCGATGTCCATCACCTACGGCCTGGCCCTCCTCGGCGCGTTGCTCATGGCGTTTACACTGGCGCCGGCCCTGTGTTCATTGTTGCTTATCGATACGGTGCATGAGCACGATACCCGGTTGGTTTCCGTCCTGCGTGCGGCCTATCTGTACGCGCTGAAATGGGGGCTCAAGCATGAATTCCTGGTGGTCGGGGCTGCAATCGGCCTGTTCGTTGTGATGCTGGTGGTCGTCCCGTTTCTGGGCGGCGAATTCATGCCGGCCCTGGAAGAGGGCAATCTCTGGGTCCGGGCGACCATGCCGGTGGATATTTCCTTCGAGCAGGCCGACCGGCTCGCAGCTGAGGTGCGCGGGATTTTCCGGCAATATCCCGAAACGGTCAGCGTGGTCTCGCAATTGGGCCGGCCCGACGACGGCACCGATCCGACCAGTTTTTTTAATGCCGAGTTTCTGGTGACTCTCAAGCCGATGAAGGAATGGCGGCCGGAGGTGAAGTCGAAGGAGGTGCTGATCGAGGAAATCGAACGGCGTCTTTCGGCCATTCCCGGTGTGGCGTTCAATTTTTCGCAGGTGATCCAGGATAACGTGCAGGAGGCGATGTCGGGTGTCAAAGGCGAAAACTCCATCAAGCTGTTTGGCCCCGATCTGAAAGTGCTGGAACAAAAAGCGGGCGAGATCGAAGCGGTCATGAAACAGGTGCCGGGGGTGAGAGACCTGGGCATCTTTCGACTGCTGGGTCAGCCGAATCTGCTCATTCAGGTGGATCGAAGTGCCTGTGCGCGGTATGGTCTGCTGGTCGGGGACGTGAACGCGGTGATACAAGCGGCCATCGGTGGCCGGGCGGTCACGCAGGTCTTCGAGGGCGAGCGCCGCTTCGACCTCGTTGTCCGGTTTTTGCCCGAGTACCGTCGGGATGTGGAAACCATCGGAAATATCCAGGTCACCACGCCGGATGGCGCCAGGATTCCGCTCAAGCAGTTGGCGAGCATTTCGACGCAAACCGGCGCGTTCATCATTTATCGCGAGAATAACGAGCGGTATATCCCGATCAAATTCAGCGTGCGCGGTCGCGATCTTGAAAGCACGGTGCGTGACGCGCAAGCGCGGCTTGCCAAGCAGGTGCAATTGCCGGAACGGTATCGCACGGACTGGGCCGGCCAGTACGAACAGTTGCGGGAGGAGCAGCAGCGTCTGGCCATTGTCGTGCCCATTACCCTTGTAATCATCCTGTTTCTTTTGTATATGACGTTCAACTCATTCCGGGATGCCTTCCTCGTGCTGGCGACCGTGCCCTTTGCCCTGATCGGCGGGGTGCTATCCCTGGTGGCGACCGGGACGCACTTCAGTATTTCGGCTGCGGTCGGCATGATTTCCACGCTGGGCGTGGCGATTCTTGGCGGCGTGCTGCTCATTTCGCGCATCAGCGATCTCCTGGAGTCCGGGCTGCCGCTCAGGGAAGCGATTCTGACGGGGGCGGATGTCCAGATGAGACCGATATTGATGGCGACTCTTGCGGCCGCGATCGGCTTATTGCCGGCCGCGATCGCGACAGGCATAGGCTCTCAGGCCCAGCAGCCCCTGGCCCGCGTCGTGGTCGGGGGCATGCTTACGTCCGCGGTGCTCATTCTGCTCGTCCTGCCAGTCCTGTACCAACTCGTCCATCGTGTGACGAAACGAACGCATAAAGAGGGAACAGAGGGGAAATAGCATGAAGTTGCAGGGTTCATCTCACATGATGGTGGCAGCGGTCTTGATCTCGGCTGGAGTCTGTTGGGGCGTCGACGCAACATCGACGTGTGCCAACGACCGTGCGGGTTTCGTATGGCTGGCGCAGGGCCCGGATGCCGGAGAGGCTCCCTATGGGTACGGCATGCCCCCCAAGCCGCAGGATGCGCCGGACACTTCCATCCCGCCGTCGAACAAACCGCTCGGGCCGGAAGAGCTCAAGCGGGCGGAGGCGTTACTGCCATTACTGGAGGGCAAGCAGGAGTTCTGGGCCATCGGCGAGTTCGTTCATTTGGGAAAACCGGCCGTGCCGGTGCTGGTGAAAGCTTTGACGATGCCCAGTCCGCGGATCCGGTACAACGCCATCGAGACGCTGTCGCTGGTCAAGGACCCGAGCGCCGTGCCGGCATTGATTCAGACGGCGAAGGATCCGAACGAGCTGTCCCGCATTCGCGAGCATGCCTTGCGGGTGGCCGTCCGGCTGGATGCGGCACAGACGCCGCCCGCGATCGAGGTCATGGCCAAGGACCAGGAATCCGCCGTTCGCAAGGTGGCTGCGTTCGAAGCCCGGTACGTGCGCCAGAAGGCCGTGGTGCCGGTGCTGATCGGCTTGATAGCGGACGAGGAACGGTTCGTGGCGACGACGGCCATCCAGTCTCTTTGGATCCTGACCAGCCATGAGAGCGAGATGCATGACTGGGACACGTCCACCAGGCAGGATCGGGAGGAGTGGACCAGGGAGTGGCTCGAATGGTGGAATGCGGACCGCGAGACCTTCCAGTTTCCCGGGCCGCGCCAGCCGAGGAAGCCGCTTCCAAAGGACTGAGTAACGAGGGCTGAGAACTGAGAGGTAGAAGCTGAAGAGCCCCAAGCCTCGGCACTCGGCCCTCAGTCCTGGCGCGATTGCGAGGCCGGCGGGGGCTGTGTTATAAAATTGTCACCATGACGCTCCTGCCGATCGCAAAACTTGGCAATCCAATGCTGCGACAGATCGCAGCGCCGGTTCATCCGGACGACATTGCGAGCCCGGCGTTCCAGCAATTCATCGACGATATGTTCTACACCATGGTCGAGACCCACGGGATCGGATTGGCCGCGCCGCAGGTATCCCGCTCGCAGCAGATCATTGTCATGGAATGTTCCGGCGAGGAGGGATTTCCGAGAACGGTCCTGATCAACCCCGAGATCGTATTCTATGGGCCCCGTCAGGAGGAGAGCTGGGAAGGCTGTCTCAGCGTGGACGGACTGCGGGGCAAGGTGACCCGGCCCTCCATGGTGCGCGCGCGCGGGCTGGACCGTCATGGGCAGCAGCTGGATATCGAAGCCACGGGCCTGTACGCCGTGTGCATTCAGCACGAGATGGATCACCTGATCGGCAAGTTGTTTCTGGATCGCATGACCGATATGTCCACCCTGACCCAGCTGGATGAGTTCGAGCGTTTCTGGAAAGAGGACCATGCGGCGGTCATTTAGTAATGAGTGATGGGTACAAAGTGATGAGGGGCCGGTTCAGAACTCATCACTCATCACGCGTAACCCATAAGTTCTTGTGAAAGCTCTTCTCCGCGTTCTTCAATATCTCCGTCCATACCGTCTGCTTGTTCTGGCCACGCTCGCGAGCGCGATTGCCGCGACGGCCATGGACCTCCTGCCGCCGTGGCTGATCAAAATCGTCATCGACGATGTCATCCAGGCACACCGGCCCGAACTGCTCGGGTGGGCCGTGGCCGGCCTGGTCGGCGTCTACGCGCTGAGAAACAGCTTTGCCTCCCTGCGCATCCGTCTCAATAACACCCTCGAGCAACGCGTGGTGTGCGACCTCCGGAATCAGGTCTTCGCGGCGCTGCAACGCCTGTCGATCAGTTACTTCGAGAATCGTTCCTCGGGCGAGATCATGTCGCGGGTGACCAACGATACCGAGCACATGGAGCGTATTTTCGTGGACGGGCTGGAGGGGATGCTGACGGCCGGCCTGACGCTGGCCGGGATCACGACGATGCTGTTCATGCTCAACTGGAAGCTGGCGGTCCTGTCGCTCCTGCCGATTCCGATTTTGATCATCTCTGCGAGCCTGTTTACGAAGCGCGTGCATCATTACTATCACGACGTCCGGCGGCATGCGGCTGAATTGAACGCCTATCTCCACGATGCGCTCTCGGGCATCCGCGAAACGATGGGATTCAACCGGCAGGCCTACGAACAGGACCGGTTCGACACCCGCAGCCGTCGCTACAGCGAGAGCAACCTCGACGTCATGCGCCTCTGGTCGCTCTATTCGCCCGGCATGATGTTCATCGGCAGCCTCGGGACGGTGTTGATCCTGTGGTATGGCGCCGGCGAGGTGGCGCGGGGGAATCTGACGATCGGCGAGCTGGTGATGTTCCTGTCGTACCTGGCGCTGTTCTACGTGCCGGTGAACCAGATCCATTCGGTGAACCATATGCTCCAGCACGCGCTGGCCGGCAGCGAGCGGGTGTTCGAGATCCTCGATGCCACATCGGACGTGCAGGACCGGCCCGGTGCCGCCGTGCCGGCCGGGCGGTTGGGCGGCGCCGTGCGGTTTGAAGAGGTGTCGTTCGGCTACCGGCCGGACGTGCCGGTTCTTCACGGACTGACGCTGGACGTCAAACCGGGCGAACGCATCGCGTTGGTCGGACCCAGCGGGGCCGGCAAGAGCACGATGCTCAAGCTGCTGATGCGGTTCTACGACGTGCGGGGCGGGGCGATCCTCCTTGACGGCCACGACCTCCGCGATATGCCGCTGGCTTTTCTGCGGACCCAGATCGGCTTCGTGCAGCAGGAGCCGTTCCTGTTCAACGGAACCGTCAGAGAGAACATCGTCTACGGGGATCTCGGCGCCGATCAGGCCGGCCTCGAGGAGGCGGCTCGCGCGGCGCGGGCCCATGAGTTCATCTACGAGTTGCCGGACGGGTACGACACCTGGATCGGCGAGCGGGGCGTGAAGCTGTCGGTCGGACAGAAGCAGCGGGTCTCCATCGCGCGCGTCCTGCTGAAGAATCCTCCGCTGGTCGTCTTCGACGAAGCCACCTCGAACATCGATACCGAAACCGAGGTCAAGATCCGTGAAGCGCTCGACAACCTGACCAGGGGCCGCACCACCTTTATCATTGCGCATCGCCTGTCCACGCTGCACAATGTGGACCGGATCGTCGTCGTGGACCACGGCCGGATCGTGGAACAGGGAGCCCACCGGGAATTGCTGATCGGGGGCGGGCTGTACGCCGGTCTCTATGAAGCCCAGTTTCAGTCGTAGCAGCCGCTTCGCGTTCTGAACGGACAGGCGATCCTATGATCTGGATCCGACAAGCCGCGCCGGCTGTGTTGCGGGGGCTCGTAATCGGCCTCGTGGTGACGCTGGCGTCCTTCCTGAACGTGCTTGAGGGGATCGAACGCTGGGGGCTCAACGTCTTGTTCGAGGCGCGTGGCCCCGAGCCTCCGAACACGCCGATCACGATCGTCTCGATCGGCGAGGACTCCTTCGACGAACTGAACCTCGCCTGGCCGTTCCCCCGCGCGCTGCACGCGCAGCTCCTGGATGTCATCAGCAAGGGGCATCCGGCGGTCGTGGGGTTCGACGTGGTGTTTGCCGAGCCGTCGTCGCGGGGGCCTGCCGATGACCGGATGTTCGCCGACGCCATCGGGCGGGCGGGGAACGTGGTTCTGGCGGCCGCCATGACGGTGGTGCAGGAAGCCACGTACATCAAGGAAGACCTCAACCCTCCCATCAAGACCCTCCGTGAGCGTGCCGCTGGGTTCGGTCCCGTCAACTTTCTCATTGACGACGACGCGTTCGTCCGGAGCGTCCGCCTGAGCCGCCGTTATCAGGATGCCGACCTGCATGGTTTCGATCTGGCGATCGCTCGCGCGGCGGTGAAAGCGGGTTTCGCGGGCGCGCCCGGCGAGCCGGCCGAGTTTTTGATCAACTACCGGGGCGGCGCCAGGTCGTTTCCCACCGTGCCGTACTATCGTGTGCTGAACGGCGAAGTGCCGCCGGAGACATTCGCGGGGCAGATCGTGCTGGTGGGTGCGACGAGCCCCGTGTTGCACGATGTGTTTCCGACGCCGTTCGAGCCGCAGGGGAATATGCCCGGCGTGGAGATTCACGCCAACGCGCTGGAAACACTCTTCCAGGGCATCCCCATCCGGCGGTGCCCGTGGACGGTCACCGTGGCGCTGATTATCGCAGGCAGTCTGGCGGCAGTGGTGGTGACGAACCGCTTCCGGCCGCTGCAGGCACTGGGGGCGGTCGTGATCCTCGGCGCGGGATACCTCGCAACGGCGTTCGTCCTGTTCGTGTGGGGCAGGGTATGGCTGGATACCGCCACGATTCCCCTCGGGCTCGGGCTTGGGTATGGGGCCACGGTGCTGGAAAACTTCATCCGGGAGCAACGCGAGAAGCGACGCCTCGCCCGCTTTTTCTCGCCCAAGGTGCTGGAAGAGATCATCCGGCATCGAAACGATCAGGCGCTGGGCACCGCGCGCAAGCGGATCACCGTGCTGTTTTCCGATATCCGGGGATTCACCACCCTCTCGGAGAAACTGCAACCCGAGCAGGTGGTCGAAATTCTCAAGGAGTATCTGACGGAGCTGACTGAAGTCGTCTTCCGTCACGGCGGCACGGTTGACAAATACGTAGGCGACTGTATTATGGCGCTCTACAACGTTCCGTTCGAGCAGCCGGACCACGCGGCGGAGGCGGTGCGCACCGCCCTGGATTTCCAGAAAACGACACACGAGATTTCGGAACGCTGGAAGGCCAAGCTGGGGGTGGAGATCAAAAACGGTGTCGGGATCAACACCGGCGAGGCGGTGGTCGGCACGATGGGCTCCGAGCAACGGTTGGAGTATACGGCCATCGGCGACACGGTCAACCTGGCGGCCCGGCTCGAGAGCATCACGAAGGAGTTCCGGAGCCCGGTGATCATCAGCGAGACCACGTACCAGGAGGTCCGGAGCAAATTCCGGACGAGGCCGCTTGGCGAAGTCACGGTCAAGGGGAAGGCCATTCCGGTTAAAATCTATGCCGTCGTGGAAGTCGTGGAGGGAGAGGTCCGGGGACAGGTCCGCGTGTTGGTCGAAGGCGCCGTCACGATCACCGACGGCGAGATCACCGTCCAGGCGTCCCTCGCTGATCTGGGTGTGGGCGGCGTGGCGGTGAGCAATCTTCCCAGAAAGTTCGACATCGGGCGGATCGTGCAACTCCGCCTCGATCTGCCGCAAGCGGCCGCGCCCGTCAATGTTGACGGGAAAGTCACGTGGAGCGTGGAAGATAAAGCCGGATTGGTCTTTCTGAATTTGAAGCCGGACGATCGAGCGGTGGTCGAAGAATTTATCGGCCGTCCGGCGGCGTCCCAGGAATCAACCACGGAATAAACTAGGGAGGATTGCAATGCGTGAGCTTATCTTGCTGGTGTGCGTGCTGTTTACCGGGGTGACGGCTGTTCAGGCTGCCACGCCCTCCAAAGAGAAGGAGGCCGCCGCGTCGGCCGTTTCGGGAACGCACGCGCAGGCTGCGGGAGCGACCGCCGCGCAGGCCGGACGGTTCCAGCTCGTCGTCGTGCCCGGCCACACGGGGAGTCCGTTTATCATTGATACGGGGACCGGCTGTGTCTGGCACCAGGTGCAGAACGAGCAAACCAAGCGCACCACGTTCGTCGAAGTGGACGTGGAGAATCTGCACTGGAGCTGGGGCAGCGGAGCCCAGAGCATGTTGGCGTCGCGGGTGGATGGGTCCAACCTGACGGATGAACAGAAGCGCGTTCTCAAGGAGAGCCTCCAGAAAACGGGGTGCGGAGTGTCGAATGTCGTCCTGACGCCGGGGCCTTCGCCGGCGGCAGGGCAGACGCCGGCTCCCAAGGCTCCGTAGCCGGTAAAGCACGGCTTGGAGTATTTTCTTGAACGCACTGATATTCCTGACGATTAACCATTTGCATAGGATTGCTTTCCGAGTGTGCAAGGAAGCAGGGACTGCTGATGCCTTGCCCGTTTTTTGAGTTTGACAGCGCTATAAGTAGTTGATACAGTTCGGGCTGTTCAAGACGCAGTTGATTCAATTCTGTGCTCATGCGTATCGGTAAGGCGGGCCGATGCGCGGTAGTTCACGCGAGGCCACATCATGAAGTGGCTGGTCCAGCCGACCCGCGCTCGAAAACTCGTCACACTGCTGCTGCTGTTGAGCCTGTGGCCGAGTCTTGTCCTAGCCCTGCCGCTTCAGGAAGCCGGCGTTGTCACCACACTGTCCGGCAAAGCCTCAGTAACCCGTGTCAGCATCCCGCAGGCGCTCCCTCTTCAATTTAAAGATTTAGTCTACCTCGGCGACCGGATCAACACCGCTGAAAATTCCATCGTGCGGCTGCTCCTGGGCGGCAAGGCGCTCGTCACCGTGCGTGAGCTCTCCGTGTTTTCCATCACGGAAGAGGCCAATAAGTCCACCGTCAATCTGATGAACGGCAAGTTGTCGCTGGCGGTGGCGCGGAAGCTCATGCAAGCGGGCGAGTCTGTCGAAGTCCGGACGCCCAACGCGATCGCCGCGGTGCGCGGCACGGTTCTCGTTGCCGAAGTCGAGCCGGCCCTCACCGCGCAGCTCGGGGGCGGACCGGTGGCGATGACGTCCAAGTTCACGGTGATCAAGGGCGTGGTGACGGTCGCCAC
>Ga0155970_172_pt5 | contig 20818 bp, 18 predicted proteins | sample RifCSPlowO2_02_FD_107624 | JGI IMG/M metagenome (GOLD analysis project Ga0155970, IMG submission 107624) | Nitrospirae bacterium RIFCSPLOWO2_02_FULL_62_14
TTCCGATCTCGTGCCGTTGGAGCAGTTTCCGATTGTACTGTCCCGTCAGTTCGATCAGCGCGCGCAGGGCATATTCGCTTTTCTTTGAAAATCGCATGATTAATGTAAACAGAGTTGGTAAACTTTTTGAACATTAAACGATTCGGGCCAGGCCGTCAAGCAGCCAACCTCTTCGGCTTCTGCCGACGAAAACGAATCGTTGTCTTATTGCACCGAGGCAAACAGCTTGAACTGTGCGGTTAATCACGCTTTCCTCGTCTTGACAGTTACGCGCAATTCTTGTTAGCTTGGCGCCGCTTGCACGAGCTCAACATCCTGCCGGAACCTTCATAAAGGACATCCGTGACCCTCCAAGAATTGATTCTGACCCTGCACCGATTCTGGGCCGATCAAGGCTGCGTCATCCATCAACCCTACGATCTTGAAATGGGGGCGGGGACCTTCCACCCGGCCACGTTCCTGCGCGCCCTGGGGCCCGAACCCTGGAAGGCTGCCTATCCCGAGCCCTGCCGCCGACCCACCGACGGCCGCTATGGAGAAAACCCCAACCGGCTCCAGCATTATTATCAGTATCAGGTCGTGCTGAAGCCTTCGCCGGACAACATCCAGTCTCTCTACCTCGACAGCTTGAAATGCCTCGGGATCAATCCCAAACAGCACGACATCCGGTTCGTCCATGACGACTGGGAGTCGCCGACGCTCGGCGCATGGGGATTGGGGTGGGAGGTTCGTCTGGACGGCATGGAGATCACGCAGTTCACGTACTTCCAGGAAATCGGCGGCATCGAATTGAATCCGATCTCCGTCGAACTGACCTATGGCACCGAACGGATCGCCATGTACCTCCAGCAAGTCGACTCCGTCTTCGATCTGGCCTGGAACGAGACCGTGTCCTACGGCGACATCCACCACCAGACCGAAGTGCAGTTTTCGAAATATAACTTCGAAGAAGCCGATGTGCCGATGCTGATGGCGACGTTTCAAGCGTTTGAAGCCGAAGCGAAGCGGATGATCGGAAAGGGCCTGACACTGCCGGCCTACGATTACTGCATCAAAACGTCGAACCTGTTCAATCTCCTCGACGCGCGCGGCGCCATCAGCGTCGCGGAGCGGACCGGCTACATCGCGCGCGTGCGCGGCCTGGCGCGCCTGTGCGCGGAGCACTATCTGCGCGAACGCGAGTCCATGGGGCACCCCTTGCTCAAGGCCCGCGCGTCCGCGGCGAAGGTGCGGTAGGTTCCGGATGGCACGCGCAAGGAAATCCCCCGACGCCGGAATTTCGAAACCGGCCCTTGCGGTAGGCGCCGAATGCCTCCTTGAAATCGGCGTCGAGGAACTGCCGCATCAGTTCATCGCTCCGGCCCTGCGATCCCTTGCCGAATCGGCCGAACGGCTGTTCAAAGAGCATCGACTCGCGCACGGTCCCGTTAAAACCGTCGGTTCGCCACGCCGGCTGGCGCTGGTCGTCGAGCGCCTTGCCGCCAGACAGACTCCGGCTGAAAAGGAGGCGATGGGCCCCTCCAAGGCCGTCGCATTCGATCAGGCCGGACAGCCGACGAAAGCCGCCCTCGGATTCGCCGCGTCGCAGGGTCTGGCCGTGACCGATCTGGAAGTACGCGCCACGCCGAAAGGCGAATACGTCTTTGCCGTGAAGCGCGAGCCCGGACGGCAGACCGCGCTGCTGCTGCCCGATCTCCTGTCGGAGCTGATCGGCGGACTCTCGTTTCCGAAATCCATGAAATGGAACGCGTCCGGATTGCGGTTTGCCCGTCCGATCCGCTGGCTGACGGCGCTGTACGGCGGCAAGGTCGTGCCGGTTCAATGGGGAGGACTCAGCGCCGGAAATCGCACCTGGGGGCACCGCTTTCTCGGATCGGGAACCCCGCAGGGCGTCGTCGTCAAAGACTGGAAATCCTACGTTGCGGCGCTCGAACGAAACGGCGTCATTCCCGATCAGGACAAGCGGCGCGCCATCATCCTGACGCAGCTGAACCGCCTGGCCGCGTCCGCGCACGGCCATCTCCATCGGGACGAAGCGCTGCTCGAACAGGCAGTCTTCACCGTGGAATACCCCCATGCCATTCTGGGCTCGTTCAATTCCCAATACCTCGCGCTCCCGAAAGAAATCCCCATGACCGCGATGAAAGAGCACCAGGGGTTTTTCCCGCTGATCAGCAAGGGCGGCGGGCTGCTTCCCCAATTTCTGTCGGTCGCCAACATCAAGATGCCCAGCATGAAGCTGATCCAGAAGGGCAACGAGCGCGTCCTGGCAGCCCGGCTGGCCGATGCGAAGTTTTATTTCGACGAGGACCGGAAGATCACGCTCGCGGATCGCGCCGAGCGCCTTTCGCAGATGACGCTGCACCAGCGGCTCGGCACGCTCAAGCAAAAAACCTCCCGCGTCCGCCTGCTGGCCGTCAAGCTGACGGAGGTCCTGAACCGGTCGGATCTCAGCCGCGCCGCCGAGCGCGCCGCGCTGCTCAGCAAGGCGGATCTGCTGACCGGCGTGGTCGGCGAGTTCCCGAGCCTGCAGGGCATCCTGGGCGGGGAATACGCCCGGCACGACGGGGAGCCCGACGACGTGTGCCATGCCATTCAGGAGCAGTACCTTCCGCCGGCCATGGAAGGCGAGATTCCGCCGTCCCTGCTCGGAAAAATCCTGTCGCTGGCGGACCGGATCGACACCATCGTCGCATTTTTCCACGTCGGCCTCGTCCCGAGCGGGTCGGAGGATCCCTTCGCGCTGCGCCGACATGCCGCGGCCATCATCCGCATCCTGGTCGAAGGGCAGCTGCACGTGAACCTGCTGGAACTGGAAACCTATGCCAAACGGCTGGTCCAGCAGGACGGCTTCAAATCCACGAGCGACGCGTCCGCGCTCGCCTTCATTGCCGACCGCCTGCGTTTCTACGTCAAGACCGCGCACCGCTTCCGGGACGACGTCATTGAGGCCGTGCTCAAGGCGGCCCACCGGCAGGCGTTCGATCCGCTCGACCTCCTGGCCCGCATGCAGGCCTTGCAGCAGATCACCAGCCGGCAGGAGTTCAATCCGCTCATCGTCGGATTCAAACGCGCGCACCGGCTCATTGAGAAGGAGCAGTGGGAGCGCCGCAAGATCGACGTCACGCAGTTCCAGCATCCGGCCGAACACGAGCTGTACAAAGCGCTGGTCGAAAGCCGCAACGAATCCCTGGTGCACCTGGCGAAAGGCGATTACCGCGCCATGCTGGACACGCTGGTCGGCATGAAACCATCCGTCGACGCCTTCTTCGACGGCGTCATGGTCAACGTGCAGGATCAGGCCCTGCGCGCCAACCGCCTCTCGCTGCTGTATGAAATCGACCAGCTCTTTCTCGGCTTCGCCGACCTTTCGCAGATTGTGGTCCAGGGGGTCTGAGGCAGTGTGCCCGCATGGCGGACGCGTACCACGAGCAGGATGCCGATGCGGAGAACAGCCGGCGCCAGCGGCGCATACGCCGTTATTCCGTGCTGGTCACGCTGACGCTGATTCTCGCATGCAATGCCGTCATTCTCCTGGGCATCTGGGCAAGCGGGATCAACCTGGACGGCTTGTTTCGCACCCCCGACCGGTTCGACCCGAGCCGGAGCGAGTGCCTGCGGTACAACTGGCACAAGGTTGCCGGGGTGCAACAACCGGTGCGATTATGCTACGAATGGATCGACCTCTCCGATCCGTCCGGCAACACGCACACGTTTCAGCCCGACACCGAGATCGTACTCGGAGCGGACGGGAAACTGCACTACGACCGCGGAGGACGGGTGGACGGACGCCTGTTCATCCTGCTAGCCTTTATCGGCACGGTGCTGGCGCTGGGGATGGCCTTGTCGCGGTTCCTGATCGCGCGCTATTGCATAGGGCTGGAGACATCGAGCAAGACCGGACCATCATGACGCAGTGCATCTCTTTCGAAGAGGACCAGGGTGGCTAAGAAATACGTCTACTATTTCGGCGACGGCAAAGCGGACGGCGCCGGCGACATGAAAAATCTGCTGGGCGGCAAGGGCGCCGGCCTGGCGGAAATGACCAACCTCAGGATTTCCGTCCCCCCCGGTTTTACGATCTCGACGGAAGCCTCTATTGAATACTACCGACGCAAGAAGACATACCCGCCGGGCATGTGGGAGCAGGCCCTCCAGGCCCTGAAACGGATCGAACGTTCGATGAGCGCCGGATTCGGGGACGCCGTCAATCCGCTGCTCGTGTCGGTGCGCTCCGGCGCGCGGGCTTCCATGCCGGGCATGATGGACACGGTGCTCAACGTCGGCCTCAACGAGCGGACCGTGCGCGCGCTGGCCGCCAAGACGAATAACGAGCGGTTCGCGCAGGACAGCTACCGCCGCTTTGTGACGATGTACAGCAGCATCGTGCTCGGGATCGAACGCGAGCACTTTGAAAAACTCCTCAACAAGAAGAAGGCCGAGTGCCGGGCCACGCACGACACCGATCTGGACGCCACGGCCCTGCACGACCTGGTCGTCCAGTTCAAGGCGCTGGTCAAGCACGAAACCGACCACGATTTTCCGGACGATCCGCTGGAACAGCTGAAAAAGGCGATCAACGCCGTCTTCGCATCGTGGTACGGCAAGCGCGCGATCGAATACCGGCGCATCTACGGCATCCCGGAAACCTGGGGCACCGCCGTCAACATCGTCGCCATGGTCTTCGGCAATATGGGCGAGACCAGCGGCACCGGCGTGGCGTTCACGCGCGACCCGGCGTCGGGCGAACCGAAATTTTTCGGCGAGTGCCTGATGAACGCGCAGGGTGAAGACGTCGTCGCCGGCATCCGGACACCGCTCCCGGTCACGGCGCTCGCCGGGACGCTGCCCGAGGCCTACAAGGAACTGGAAACGACCTACCATCGTCTCGAAAAACACTACCGCGACATGCTCGACCTGGAATTCACGATCCAGGAGGGCAAGCTGTACATGCTCCAGACCAGGGTCGGAAAACGCACGGGCATCGCCGCCGTCCGTATCGCGACCGACATGGTTACGGAAGGCGTCATCAGCAAAGAGGAAGCGCTCCGCCGCATCGGCCCCGATCAACTCGCGCAGTATCTCTATCCCATCTTCGACAGCAAGGCGGAAGCCGATCTGAAACCGCTCGGGAAAGGCCTGCCGGCCGGCCCCGGCGCCGCCGCCGGCAAGATTGCGCTGACGCCCGATCGCGCCGTGGAGATGAAGGCGAAGGGGCAGCGCGTCATTCTCGTCCGGCAGGAGACCAGTCCGGACGACATCCACGGCATGAACGCCGCGCAGGGTTTTCTCACCGCGCGCGGCGGCATGACCAGCCACGCCGCCGTCGTGGCCCGGCAGATGGGCAAGGTGTGCGTTGCCGGCTGCGATGCGGTGGACGTGGACGGCGCGTCGTCCGTCAGGATCGGCGGCCGCTCGTTCAAGGAGGGCGACTACCTCTCGATCAACGGCTCGACCGGCAATGTCTACGCCGGCGACGTCCCCGTCGTGGAATCCGAAATCATCCAGGTCATCCAGGGCAAGATGCAGGCGGGCCAGTCCGACAAGTACCAGCGGTTCACCACCGTCCTTTCATGGGCCGATCGAGTCCGCCGGTTGCGCGTGCGGGCCAATGCCGACGTGCCCGATCAGGCCAAGATCGCCCGCGGGTTCGGCGCCGAAGGGATCGGGCTCTGCCGAACCGAGCACATGTTCTTCGCCGAAGACCGCATCCCCATCATGCAGAAGATGATCCTGGCCAGTACGCTGGAGGACCGCGAGCGCTGGCTCGCGCTACTGCTTCCGTTGCAGAAGCAGGACTTCATCGGCCTGTACCGGGAAATGGCGGGGTATCCGGTCACGATCCGGCTGCTGGATCCGCCGCTGCACGAGTTTCTGCCCAAGCGCGAAGACCTCATGGTGGAAATCGCCCGTCTTGAATTAACGGGAGGCGACGGCCCCACGATCGAAGAAAAGCACCGGCTCCTGGCCCGCGTCGAGGAGCTGCACGAGTTCAACCCCATGCTGGGTTTGCGCGGCTGCCGGCTGGGCATCACCATGCCGGAAATCACGAGGATGCAGACCCGCGCCATTATCGAAGCCGCCTGCGAAATCTCCAAGGAAGGGAAAAAAATCGTGCCGGAGATCATGATCCCGCTGGTGGGGATGGTCTCCGAGATGAAGTCCCAAAAGGACCTGGTCAGGGAAGTCGCCGAGGAGACGATGAAGCGATGCGGCGTGAAACTCTCGTATCTGGTCGGGGCCATGATCGAACTGCCGCGCGCCGCCGTGACCGCCAGGCGCATCGCGGAAGAGGCGGAATTTTTCTCCTTCGGCACCAACGACCTCACGCAGACGACGTTCGGCTTTTCGCGCGACGATGCGGCCAAGATCGTGGACCACTACAAAGCGAACAAAATCCTGGAGGCGGACCCGTTTGACCAATTGGACCGTGAAGGGGTCGGCGCCATGATGCGGATGGCCATCAGCGAAGGCCGGAAGACGCGCCCAGGCATCAAACTCGGCATCTGCGGCGAGCACGGCGGCGATCCAAGTTCCGTCGAGTTCTGCCATCAACTGGGGCTCGATTACGTGAGCTGCTCTCCCTACCGCGTCGCCATAGCCCGCCTGGCGGCCGCGCAGGCGGCGCTGGATGACCGGGGCACCGCCAAGGGCCGCCGCAAGCCTGCCGCCGGGAAAACCCGCCGACGTTCGCGGTGAAGACCGCCGCAACAGACATCCGCTACATGACCCGGGCGCTGCGCCTGGCCGCTCGCGGCAGAGAACGCACCAGCCCCAATCCGATGGTCGGCGCCGTGGTGGTATGCCGCGGACGAGTGGTCGGGGAGGGATTTCACCTCAGAGCCGGCAGCCCCCATGCCGAGGTGCTGGCCCTTCAAGCCGCAGGACCACAGGCACGAGGCGGGACGCTCTATCTCACTCTGGAACCCTGCAGCCACACGCGCAAACGCACCCCTCCCTGTGTCCCCGCCATCCTGGCCTCCGGCATCCGCCGTGTCGTGGTCGCCATGCGCGACCCGAACCCGCAGGTGAACGGGGAGGGAATCCGGAAATTGAAACGGGCCGGCCTCAGCGTCTCAGTCGGATGCCTAGAACAGCAGGCGGAGCAGTTGAACGACAGCTATACCCATCGGATGCGGACCGGCCGTCCCATGGTCGTGTTGAAAATGGCCATGACCCTCGACGGCAAGACGGCGACGTCGTCCGGCGAATCGCAATGGATTACCGGCCCTGCCGCCCGCCGGCATGCGCACCAGCTCCGCACCCAGGTCGACGCCATCATGGTGGGCATCAATACCGTGCTGACCGACGATCCGCAATTAACGATCCGCCTGGGCCATCCCATCACCCGCCAGCCCCTGCGCGTCATCATGGACAGTTCACTGCGAATCCCGACGACTGCCCGGGTGCTGTCCCCCCGGCTGCGGCGCGGCACGCTCATCGCCACCACGCGCCACGCCCCGCGTGCACGGCTTGCCCGCTTTCGCCGGCAGGGTATCTCCGTGCTGGTTCTTCCCATGGAAAAAGGGAGAGTCTCCCTGCGCGCATGCCTTGCACAATTGGCCCGGAGGGGAGTCAACCGGCTGCTGATCGAGGGAGGTAGCGAGCTTGCTGCCTCAGCCCTGCAGGCCGGTGTAGTCAACCGCCTGCGCCTCTATATTGCGCCCCGTCTACTCGGAGGTACGGATGCAAGGGGTGTCATCGGCGGTGTGTGTCCATCGCGCCTCGCCCATGCCTTTGCACTTTCCTCCCTAAGTGTGAAGAAAATAGGCCCGGATTTGCTGATCGAAGGCATGCTTTAACCTTTCAGTTCTTTTCTTCCAGCGTTTGTCTGTATCCGTACGCCTTCCGATACATAAGTACAAAAGTGTACAAATAGTTTGACGGAGCCTAGATATAAGAGATTCCTGTAATGCCAACACGTTATGGTGAATTTGACAAATCTGCATGCTTCGGCATTGGGCTTGCTCTCTCGCAGTTCTCATCATGCAAAGCGTCGAGCAATTCGCTCCGGCACCCTCCCTCGGACTTTCCACCACCCCCGGCATGTCTTCCACATCGGATGCGATACTCGGATCGACGTTTCGGGCGCTCGACGCCGCTCTGCAGGCCCGGGATATCTGCACGCATGCTCACTGCCAGCGGGTCATCTATTATTCGCTGACGCTGGGGCAGATGATGGGCCTCTCCGAACATGAGCTGGTCACACTCGAGCGGGGCGTGTTCCTGCACGATATCGGAAAAATCCACATGCCGGACTACGTGCTCCTGAAGCCGGGTCTCCTCTCGGACACGGAACGCAGCGTCATGCAGCAGCACTCGACGATCGGATTTGAAATGCTGCGCCATAACCCGCTGCTGGTCGACGCCGCCGATATCGTGCTCACCCACCATGAACGCTACAACGGCAGCGGCTATCCGATGGGACTGAGCGGGGACGACATCCCGCTCGGCGCGCGCATCTGCGCCGTTACCGACACCTTCGACGCGATCACATCGGTTCGTCCCTATCGAAACCCCATGAGCTTCGATGACGCCTGCGCGTACATCAAATCCGAGCGCGGCCGCCATTACGACCCCCGGATCGTGGACATGTTCACGGCCCTTCCTCCTTCGCAATGGCAGGAGGTTCAACAGGTCGCCAGCGCCGGCACGGCCCTGAACAATCTCTTCCAGGCGGCCTGACCCCTCCGTTTTGACAAGCTCTCGTCACGATGCTACCGTGACGCCGTGCGCGTTGCGTCCATCTCCTCCACCCTCATGAACCCAACCCTTCTCCTGGCGGCTCTGTTGTTGACGATCGGGCTGATCCCTGCGTCAGGCCTGCCGGCCGAATCTCCTTCGCCTCCACCCGGCGAGCAGGCGCCTTCTCTGGCGCTGCTGATTCACCATTACCTCGGAGCCCCGACGGTCGAAGACGCGGAATTGATGCTCGAGACCATTCTCCGCGACCCTCAGGCCACGCTGAAGACAGTACTGGCTGCGCTCCCTGCAAGCCGCGAATACACGATGCAGCCGATCGGCCTGCAGCCCGGACAACCAGTCCGCGTCCGCAACCGGACCTATTCCTTCGGCCTCTACGTGCCGGAGACGTACCTGCCGTTCAACGATTATGCGCTGGTGATATGCCTGCACGGGGCCGGCTTCACCGGCGACGCCTATTTGGAGCGCTGGCAGGCGCGTCTCGGAGAGAAGTACCTCCTGGCCTGTCCGACGCTCCGGCAGGGCGACTGGTGGACGCGCGAGGCTGAAGAATTGGTTCTGGCCGTCATCCGGCTTCTCCAGAACCAATATCGCATCGATCCGAACCGGATCTTTCTCACCGGCATGTCCAACGGCGGCATCGGCGCCTACCTGATCGGCGTCCACCACGCACCGCTCTTTGCCGGCATCGCGCCGATGGCCGCCGGCCTCGACGACGTCCTGCTGCCGCTGCTGGAAAATCTCCGGCAGACGCCGGTCTATATCATTCACGGCGCGCACGACCAGGTCATGCCCGTGCGCTTGAGCCGCACGATCGTCAAGGAGTTCGATCGGCTCGGCATCGCCCATGTGTATCGCGAGCACGAACGCGTCCATCCGCATGCCGGCGGCCATTTTTTCCCGCGGGAGGAACTGCCGGAACTGGTCGCCTGGTTCGGAACCACCCGCCGCAATCCCTATCCGAAACACCTGACCGTGCTGCGAGACGCCTCCCATCTGATTCCCTTCAGTTGGACACGCATTGATGCCACGGACCGGATTGCGGCATTCTCCGATCAGCTGATTGATCGTCGCGACGAGGATGTCGTCAACCGGCGTTATGCCAGACTGGAGGCGCAGGTCGCGGGTCCGAACCGCATCGCGGTTCAGACACAACGGGTGCGCCGGTACACACTGTTTCTCAACGACACGCTGGTTGATTATGGGAAATCCGTCACCATCGTCACGAACGGGCAGGTGAGCTACGAGGGGCCGGTGACGCCCAGCGTGGAAACCCTGCTGCGCGAAGCCCGTCATCGCCAAAGCCGTGATCTGCTTTTTCCGGTCAAACTGGACATCACTGTGGAACGGGAACCATGATGCCGGAGTGCGTGCCCATCAGGATATTCGCCTGGCTGCTGGTCGCCTGCTGTCTCACTGCTTCGGCCGCTGCGGAACCCCTGCACGATTGCACCGTCGCGGCAGAGCAGGGCGGCGTCCAGTTCCCGGTGGACAAGCTGGATGCCTCCGCTCGCTGTAAGATCGGCACCGTCATCAACGGATACACCACGACGGGACTCATCGGTCCGGTGCAGACGTCTGTGACCCCGCAATTATATGAATATCTTCTGGACCGTCCGCCGCTGATCGCGTCGCTCACGGAGCGGCTCGGCCTGGGGACCTATCAATTCACGGCGCGGGAACTCAATCAGTACTGGGTGAACGACGGAGAAGGGACGCAGGGCCTGCTCACGCTCGTCTACCAGGATTCCGCGCACCGCATCTATCATATTGACGGCTATCACGAGGGACAGGTGTTCCCGATGGTGCGCGCAAAGGCGGTCGTTTTCATGAACATTCTGCCGGCAACTACAAACGACGGCCTGCCGGCCGTGCAGACATCGCTCATCGCCTATACGCGGCTGGATGGGACCCTGCTGGCCGGACTGGTCCGGATCCTGCAACCCCTCGTCGGCGAAGCCGTCACCCGCAAACTCTCGCGCGGCTTCGAGGTCACCAACCAGCTCGGCGCCTTCATCGCCCAGGACCGCGATCGCGTGGCACAGCAGGCCTCGCTTGTGCCCTGGCTGTCCGTCGTAGATCTGCAAACGCTGATCGGCTGGCTGCACACCGTGCCGCAGCGCACGCCCGCCGCACCGGCAGCAGAGACCGCGATGCCTCCCGCTGTCACACCGCAGCCTTCCTCACAGCCGCCTCTACAGGCCTCGCCATGACCTCCCGCCAAAGCTACGTTCTGCTGTGCAGCATCGGCGTCTTCTGCTTCCTCAGCTATAACCTCGTCCGCATGCCCGTGCTGTCGCTGTTCGCCGAGTCGCTCGGAGCGGGGCCTGAAGCCATCGGCATGATCGTCTCGGCCTCCACGCTTACCGGCGTCTTTTTAAAATTACCGTCCGGCGCCCTGTCGGACATCTATGGCCGCCGGATGTTGCTCCGCATCGGAGTGCTGGCCTTCGGCATCCCGCCGTTCTTCTATCCCTTCATCAGCGACACCGCCACGCTGACCGCCTTGCGATTCATGCATGGACTGGCAACGGCCATTTTCGCGCCCAGCGCATTGGCGACGGTCGCCGAACTGTACAAAGAACGGCGCGGCGCGGCCCTGGGCACCTACACGGCCTGCACGCAAGCCGGCTCGCTGCTGGGACCGGTCATCGGCGGCTGGCTCTACTATCAGGCCGGCTTTCCGACGACGTTTGTCACCGCCGGCATCTTCGGCGGCATCGCGCTCATGATTTTCTTCAGCCTGCAGCTCAATCCGCCTCCGCCGCGAGGCGAGAAGGGGATGGGGCTATTAATCGCCGACATGCTCAAGGGCTTCCGCGTTGTCGCCAAAAACACAAGAGTGCTGGTCACGAGCACCACCGACGGCGCCAAAATGATCGCGAACGGCACCCTGATGGCCTTCCTGCCGATCTATGGCCTCTCTGTCGGGTTAAACGCGGGAGAAGTCGGCCTCCTGTTCGGCGTGCAGGGCATCACGTCGTTTTTCTCCAAGCCGATCATGGGGCGTGTGTCCGATCGCGTGGGACGCAAGCCCCTGATTTTGGCCGGATTGTGCATCTGCGCAGCCACCTTCGTGCTCATCCCCCATGCGACATGGTTTCCGGCTTTGCTCCTGCTGTCGGCCGGATTCGGTTATGGCGAAGCCGTCGTCACCTCATCCACTTCGGCGTTTGTGGCCGATCTGTCTGAACTCAAGACACTTGGAGCAGGGATGGGCATGCAGGGCACCATCGGCGACATCGGCCATGCCAGCGGGCCGTTGCTGGCCGGCTTCCTGATCGCCGGTTTGAACTATCAGAACGCCTTTGCCATCATCGCCTCTCTTCAATTGGTCGCCGCCGCGCTCTTTTGGCTCACGATGCGGAGATACCACTAGACGGTGCTATAATGCCTCCCACTGATCCATGAAACCGGAAGTCGGCACGGGCGATATCATCGTCGGCATCCTCGGCGCAATCGGCGTCGTCGTGCTGATCGTGCTCTTTGTCTACGTCGTACGAAATATGCTCATGAAGAAGGAAGGGGAGTAGGCGTGTTCGCAGGCATCGTAGAAGAGATGGGTGCGGTCAAATTGCTCGAAAAAAGCATGGCTGGCACACGCCTAACCATCCTTGCATCGGCCGTCATGGACGACTTGCCTATCGGCGCCAGCATCAGCGTGAACGGCGCCTGCCTGACCGTCGTGAAACGGGACGACAAGGAATTTACCGTGGATGTGTCTCCGGAAACGATGGGCGTGACGAACATCGGGAAGCTTTCCGCCGGCTCGCCGGTGAACCTGGAACGGGCCATGAAACTCAACGAGCGGATCGGCGGGCATCTGGTCGCCGGCCATGTGGACGGCGTTGGGATGGTGAGGGGACGACAGCAGGACAGCAATGCCATTGTCCTGACCTTCGAAGCCCCGCCGGACGTGCTGCGCTATTGCATTTCGAAAGGCTCGATCACCGTGGACGGCGTGAGCCTGACAATCAACGAAGTGACCGACCGCGGCTTCAGCGTCGCCATTATCCCTCACACCGCCAAAGTGACGACACTCGGCCTCAAGCAGGCGGGCGACACGGTCAATCTGGAATCGGATTTGATCGGAAAATACGTCGAGCGGCTGCTGCAGGAGAGAGGACAGCTTCCGCCGAAATCAGAGATCGTGATCGACCGGGACTATCTACAAAGGAAGGGGTTGCTCTAACGCCTTTCCATGGAGATTATTCTCCCTGCCGTTTCTTCAGCTACTCCCTTCGATTGCATCGGGATCTTCCGAAACATATTTCTCAATTGCAGGCTCATCAGGTGACAGCACTTCAATGATTTTATGATCGGTCGCGACAACGAAGTGCTGGCAACTTGGATAATGGACTTTCAATAACCCATCAGCTTCCAACTCTTCTATCCAATCACTATCAGCAACCCGAAATGTGCGCCCCTTCTGAATTCCTTGGATTTGATAGATAGCGAAATAAAGCGACTCGGAAGAGCTTTTAAAAGCCGCAACAAAAGGCCAGTGCACAATCCATTGCCGGGACTGGGCTGTTCTCTCTACAGGTTTGAGCCCGTCAATTTTTGCTCCACCTATATCCAGAGTCCTGTCCTCTTCAAGAAGGTGGTGCTCTACCAACAAAAGAGCCAAATCCTCTGCCTCGCCGGACACTATTTTTTCACACACCAAGTACTGAACATCCTGAAAAACAGTGTCCCAATCGAGTTTATGCATAACTCAGAAAATTTAAAGGTGTCGGAGGTCTTTTCTTTATCTAATTCACAACCTCGCACCTCGAACCTGTTCGTTACTCCTCCAGCGTCGAAATATCGCCAGGGTCCTGGCCCAGTTCCTTCGCCTTGAGTACCCGCCGCATGATCTTGCCGGAGCGCGTCTTGGGTAGCGACGGGACAATATCAATTGCTCTGGGCACGGCAATCTTGCCCAGTTCCTTTTCCACCTGCGCCATGAGGGCCTTGATGAGTTCCGCGCTCTGCTTCTCGCCCTGCTTCAAAATCACGAAGGCCTTGATCGCCTCGCCGGCTGTCTTGTGCGGCACGCCGATGACCGCCGCTTCCGCAACCGAATGGTGACTCACCAGTGCACTTTCCACCTCGGCGGTCCCGATCCGGTTGCCGGCCACCTTGATCACATCGTCGGCCCGGCCCATGAACCACATGTAGCCGTCTTCATCCTTGCGGCAGACATCTCCTGCCGTGTAGCAGTTGGGAATGATGTTCCAATAGCTCTTGTAGCGATCCGGGTCCTTATAGATGGTGCGCATCATAGCGGGCCAGGGCTTCTTGATCACGGCAAAGCCGCCGGTATTGGCCGGCACGCTGTTGCCTTCGCGATCCACCACATCGGCTTCAATACCCAGGAAGGGCCGCGTGGCCGAGCCGGGCTTGAGCATGATGGAGGGGAGGGGCGTGATCAGAATCATCCCGGTTTCCGTCTGCCACCAGGTGTCCATGATCGGATACTTGCTGCCGGTCACGTGATAGAACCATTCCCACGCTTCCGGATTGATCGGCTCGCCGACACTGCCGAGCACCCGCAACGACGACAAATCATATTTCTTCGGCCAGTCTTCACCATATTTCATTAACAGCCGGATCGCGGTCGGCGTCGTGTAAAACACCGTGACGCCGTACTGCTCGATGATGCTCCACCAGCGGCCGGGGTCGGGATAGTCGGGCTTGCCCTCGGCAGTCAAAATCGTCGCGCCGTTGAGCAACGGACCGTAAACAATATAACTGTGCCCGGTCACCCATCCCGGATCGGCCACGCAGAAGTAAATGTCGTCGTCGTGCAGATCGAAAACGTACTTGGCGGTGAGATACGTCCCGACCATGTAGCCGCCGTGTACATGCACCACGCCCTTGGGTTTGCCGGTCGTGCCTGACGTATAGAGGATATACAGAGGTGCCTCGGCATCCAGTTTTTCCGGCTCACACGTCGGTTTTTGATTTTTCAGCCATTCATACCAATCGATCTCCTTCGACGCGGAGAGGGGAACACCCGGCTGCTGCCTGCGTACGACGACGACTTTTTCGACGGTCGGACAATTGGCGACCGCCTGGTCCACCACGATTTTAAGGTTGACGACCTTGCTGCGGTCATAGCCGACGTCGGCGGTGATGACAAGACGTGCCTCAGAATCCTGGATGCGGGATTGCAACGCCGGAGCGCTGAAACCGGAATAGACCACGCTATGGATGACGCCGATTCTGGCGCAGGCCAGCATGGCGACAATCTGCTCGGGAATCTTCGGCAGGTAGATGGTGACGCGGTCGCCTTTTTTAAGGCCGAGCGACTTCAAGGCGTTGGCACAGCGGTTTACCTGACGGTACAGCTCGGCGTAGGTGAAGATGCGCTCCTCGCCCTGTTCACCGACCCAGATGACCGCGACTTTGTTCTTGCGCCAGGTTTTGACATGACGGTCGAGACAGTTGTAGGAAATGTTGCAGGTCGCGTCCACAAACCATTTAGCCCAGGGGTAATTCCACTCGAGCACTTTCGACCAGGGCGAGAACCATTCCAATTCCTTGGCCGCCTGGTCCCAGAATGCCTCCGGATCGGCGATGGATTGCTTGTAGGCCGCCTCGTAGTCCTTGATGTAGGTCCGTGACTTGGTTTCCGCGGTCGGATGGATGACCCGTTTTTCATGGAGCAGCGATTCGAACTTATCAGGTGGTTGCGTCATGACCATTCCTCTCTGAGATGCGCGCCATTATGCACAAGCCCGCTCGACACGCGCAAGCCGGCTGCCTTGACACTGTCAAGAAACCGAGGTTAGCATGCGCCCATGAACCCGTCTGGCCGGTTCCGCGTCCTGATCGCCGCGCTCCTCCTGCTGCTCCCCCTTGCCAGTGCCGATGCCCAGCTCGGCCGCCCCGAAGGGCTCTACTACAAATCCTGGGCCGTCATTTTCGGCATCAACGATTACCTCCTGGCGCCCAAACTCAAGACATCGGTGGCGGACGGGAAAGCCCTGGCCGAAACCCTGCGCAAACTTGGATTTGAAGAAGTCGTTGAGGTCTACGACAAGAACGCCAGCTCCAAGGCCATGCACCATATTCTCCGCGACGTCCTTCCGCGCAAAGTCGGACGCCAGGACCGCGTCGTCATCTTCTTCGCCGGCCATGCCGGCATCACGCCGGACCGGAACGGGCAGGACCTCGGCTACCTTGTCCCCTGTGACGCCCAGGCCAACAATGTCTCCAAGGCCGTGACCATGGACGACCTCAAGGAATTCTCACGGCGCGTCATGGCGAAACATATTCTCTTCGTGCTGGATACCGGCATCAGCGGCTGGGAAATCACGGCCCCGCAACAATTGTCGCTCGAAGGCCGCGGCACGCAGGAAGAAGAAACGGACAAGCGGGCCGTCCAGGTGCTCACCGCCGCCAATAAAGGGGAGGCGACCGCCCACAAGGACGGGCAAAGCCTCTTCCTGCGGATCCTCGCTACCGGCCTTCAGGGAGCGGCAGACACAGACAAAAACGGCTGGCTGTTGGCGAGCGAACTCAGCAGCTATATCAAGCAGCAGGTTGAGAAGGCCACGGCCGGCAAGCAGCATCCGCAGACAGCGCGCCTCGACGGAGACGGCGACATGATTCTGATCGAGGGCAAGAAAGGCACGTTCCGGGCCGGCGGCGAGCCGAAAACGGACGCCGAGCGTATTGCAGCAGCCAAGGAACTCTACGACCAGGCGTTCACGTCTTTGCAGCAGCAACGCCCGCCGCAGGAAGCCCTGAACAGCCTCGACAAGGCGCTGGAATACAATCCTGTGTACGGCGATGCGTACATTTTGAAGAGTTACGTGCTATCGGAATACCTGTTCAATCAGGACGACGCGCTGATCGCAGCCAACCAGGCCGTCAAATATGCGGCGGACAACCAGGACTCGCACTACACGCTGGGGCTGATCCTTCAGAAAAAACAGCACTACAAGGAAGCGGAACAGGCGATGAACCGCGCCCTGGCCATCAACCCGGTCAATTCCGACGTCCTGCTCTCGCTGGGAGATCTCTACGCTGAAGATTTGAAGGACCAGAAAAAGGCCGTGGAGGCCTACACGAAATATCTGGGGAACGGCGGAACGGAGAGCCGGGCGAAGGACTACGTCGAAAAAGCGGGCGCCGCGCCTGCGAAGCCGTGATGAGCATGCGCGTGCGAGACGCGCGCGACACGCCGGAACGCGCGACTGGAAGGAACAGCTCTTCGCCGATCTTGCTTTTCGCGCACGTCACGCCAGTCTCGCGACGCATTGCTCAGTCCTGCGCGCCGCCTTTTAAATAACCCAGGCCGATCTTCAACGCCCGCCGCGTCACTTCCGCCCATCGGGCTTCCGGATATTCCTGCAGCACCGCCGCCGCCTTGGGGTCCTGCACGTCCAGTTCCTTGACCTTGATGATCCCGTCCTCGATTTTCACGTCAGCCACAAGCACCCCCCGGTGAAAGTCTCCCGAACGTCTGAAACAACCGATATATTTGCATCCACTACTCGATTTCCGCTTCGTTGACAGGTCTGGGGGTGCATGTTAGCATCTTTTTTAGAGACAGATGCAACGATGAACGCGCTCTGGAATCTGACCACGCCTCATACCAAGGAGGAGCCAGCTATGATGTCGATAATCCATGGGATGTCACACGTGATACGCGGAGGCGTGGCGGCCGCCTTCGTGATCAGCTTGGTGGCCTGCGGCGGCGCCCCCAAATGGGTGGCGCAGGGATCCAGTGCCATGAGCACCAAGGACGAAAAATCCTTCTACGGCGTCGACTCCGTGATCGGGATCAAGATCGAGCCGCTGGCCTGGGATGCCGCGGAAAACCGGGCGCGCGCCGAGATCGCCAAAAATTTCCAGACCTATACCGCGTACCTGATGCGCGACTACGCGGCTTCCACCAATGCCAACGATTTCACGAAGTCCGCGGAAGAACAGAACGTGGAGCGGGCGATTAAGACCTTCTCGGCCGTGACACTGAACGGCGTCCGTCCCATCGACCGGTATAAGGACGAAGAGACCGGAACCTACTACGTGCTCGCCAAGCTCGATCTCAAAGACATGAAAAACAGGCTGGAGGAGTCCAAAGAGTTGAACGCCGAAGTCCGGGATTTCGTCCGGAAGAACGCCGACCGCTTGTTCGACAAGCTGGAAAAAGAAGAAGCCCAGCAGGCGCCGAAGCAGTGACGGCCGGCGGGAGACGGATGATGAGCAACCGCGCAGTTTCTCCGGTGCCCGGTGTTCGGCACTCGGCGCTCGGCACTTCGCTGGTGCTTGCCCTGACCATGGTCGTCACCCTGGCCGGCTGCGGGGCCGAGACGAAGGTCACCCGCGTGGATTCCGGCGTGGTGACGGATCTCAGCGGGCGTTGGAACGACACCGACTCCCGGATGGTCGCTGAAGCCATGGTCAAGGAAGCCCTCGGCACGCCCTGGCTGGACAACTACACGCGAAGCCACCGCGGGAAGCAGCCGGTCGTGGTCGTCGGCACGATCGTGAATAAAAGCCATGAGCACATCAACGTCCAGACATTCGTGACCGACCTGCAGCGGGAGCTGGTCAACTCGCAAAAGGTGACCTTCGTGGCGGGGCGGGGGGAGCGGGAGGAGATCCGGCAGGAGCGGGAAGAGCAGGCCATGCACGCCCGCGAAGACACGCAAAAGGCCCCCGGCAAGGAGATCGGCGCCGATTACATCCTGAAAGGCTATATCTCGACCATCCTCGACGAAAGCGAGGGCGTCAAGGCCGTGTTCTACCAGGTGGACCTGGAGATGGTCGATTTGGAAAGCAACGTCAAGGCCTGGTTCGGACAGAAGAAAATCAAGAAAGTCGTTGAACGTAAACGAACCGTTTTTTAGACCCCACGGGTCTTGTTGAAGCCTCCCGGACCACTGAGCGCGCAACCAGTGATCGCGCGTCACCTCACCTTCCCGTTCCTCTGCCTGTCCGGCCTGGCGCTCGCCTTGAGCGCCTGCGGACCGGCCTCCAACCGCTACGCGCTGATCGAAGAGAGCCTGCGGGCAGGGAACGTCCAGCGAGCCGACCAGATCGTCGAAGAAGCCCACAAGGACTATGACGCCAAAAGCCAGGTCCTCTATCGCATGGATCGCGGCATGACGCTCCATCTGGCCGGCCGCTACGAAGAGAGCACCTCCGTGCTCGAGAAGGCAGAGCAGATGGTCGAGGAACTCTACACCCGAAGGATCAGCACCCACACCAAGGCGTTCCTCTACAACGATACCGAGCTTCCTTTCGAAGGAGCCCCCTACGAGCAGGTCATGCTCAACGTGCTCAAGGCGCTCAACTATGCGGTGACCGGCAATCTCCAGGATGCGCTGGTGGAAGCGCGGCGCGTGGATCACCGCCTGAACGTTCTGGCCGACCAGGTGGGAGACAAGCCGGACGCCTACAAGGACGACGGTCTGGCCCGGTACCTGAGCGGTATCCTGTATGAAGCAGCCGGCGAGCTCAACGACGCCTTCATCGCGTACCGGAAAGCATACGATGCCTATCTGGCCGCGCAAACCTGGTCGCGGACACCCCCGCCGCCCATGCTCCGGACCGATCTGCTCCGCATCACCGACGCGCTCCATGTGACCGACGAACACGCGCAATACCGGCAGGCCTTTGGCGACACGCCGTGGCAACCGCCCTCCGATCCGCAGCAATTCGCTCAGGTCGTCGTGGTCAGCTATAATGGCGCCGCGCCGCGCAAGGAGGACCAGTTTCTCGACCTCCCGATCAGCCTCGATGCCTTGCGGCTGGTCCTGGTATCCAAGCAACTGCAAGGAGGGTCCAGCGCGAACTCACGGGAGGCGCGCGCCGTGGAGAGCGTGCTCTATGGCTTGAACGGCCGCGTCGTCCGGGTCGCGCTGCCGCGCCTGGTTCCGAGAAAGACCGCCGTGGCCATCGAACAGGTGAGCCTGGGCGGCGCCGACAGGGCCTACGGCACCCATACCGAATTGGTGCAGGACATAAGCGCGCTGGCGGCCAAGCAGTTCTCCGACCAGTTCAACAGCGTGGCCGTGAAGGCCGTGGCGCGGGCCGCGGTCAAATACATGGCGGCCGAAGGCGTGGCGCGCAGCACGCGGGCCGCCGCCGGGCGGGATGCCACGGCGCACTTGATCGCCCTGCTGGTCGGCAGCCTGGCCAAGGCTCTGGCGATCTCGACGGAGGAAGCGGACAAACGAATCTGGCAAACACTGCCGGATGAAATTCACGTCGCGCGGCTGTGGGTGCCGCCCGGTTCCTACGAGCTGTTCGTCCGCCCCATCGGCAAGGGCGGCGGACCGATCGGGCGCGAGACCGTCCGCGCCGTCACCTTGCGCGCAGGGGAAACCAGGTTTTTCACCGAACGGGTGATGCCATAGGGCAGAGTTGAGTCCTGAGCAATGAACACCACCATGAAAACACCGGAGGGACGGTCATGCTGAAGTCCCGCGCAATCCTGCTCATCGTGCTCATGGCACTCCCCGAGTTGCCCGCCGGGTGCGCGGGCCACCGCGCTCAGCCAGACTGGATCGAAGGGAACAGTACCGACTATTCCGCCGCCCAATATCTGACAGGTGTCGGGCAGGCCGATTCCCGACCCGCCGCCGAGGAGCGTGCATACGGCGCCGTCTCCCGGATCTTCAAGGCCAAAATCGAAGCGGAATCCAAAGACTGGGAATCCTTTCTTCTATTGGAAGCCAAGGGCCAGGCAAGCACGGAGCGCCGGCTGACGCTGGATCAGCTCACCCGCGTCTCGACGGACAAGGTCCTGGAAAACGTCCGCGTCCTCGATGCCTGGGTCAATCCCAACACCGGCCAGCACCATGTCCTGGCCGGCATGCACCGCGCCCAGGCAGGCACGGCGTTGACGGAACGGATGACTGAACTCGACCAGGCAGTCGAATCGGACCTGGCCGAATCACGCAAGACGGCGGACAAGCTGCTGACCATCCGCAGCCTGCGGCGCGCGGTCAAGAACCTCGTGCTCCGGGAAGCCTATAACGCCGATCTCCGCGTGATCCGGACGAGCGGGCAGGGCACGCCGCCGCCATACCGCGTCGCGGAGTTGACAGGAGCGCTCGAAAAGTTTATGGCTGCTCACCTGCTGGTCGGCGTGGAGGTCACGGGTGACCAG
>Ga0155970_137_pt3 | contig 20758 bp, 22 predicted proteins | sample RifCSPlowO2_02_FD_107624 | JGI IMG/M metagenome (GOLD analysis project Ga0155970, IMG submission 107624) | Nitrospirae bacterium RIFCSPLOWO2_02_FULL_62_14
GGCCTCCTGTTTTACGGCGGTTTTTGCCCCCGTTGCCTTGCAGACGACGGTCGTGCATCATTGGCAGTACCGGCCCTCCGGGCGCTCCGGCGCGAACTTTGAGACGACGGACCGCATTCCGCTCGTGATTGCCGGCGGGCGGGAGGACGGCTACCGGGGGTACACGACCAAATCGAAGCTGGATCCGGGGGAGTGGCGCGTGGACGTCGAAACGAAGGATGGGCGCGTGATCGGGCGGATCGGCTTCGAGGTGGGGGAGGAGGACAGCGATGTCGGACCCTTCGAGACGATCGAGCGTTAGGCGGGTTCTGCTGGACAGGGGCGCAGGCCTCAGGTAGCCTTCGGGCTTAGTCAGTAATTTGTTAAAACTATTTTGATGAGCATTCCTCGAACATACGGCGCAGGTCTGCGGCTGGCCGCTCTGGCGGTCGTGGCCTGTCTTCCGTCCGCAGCCACGGCGGAAGTGCGCACGCTGACGGCCACCGGCGAATACCGAATGGGCGACAACGACACCAAGACTGATGCCAAGCGGCTGGCGTTGCTGGATGCGAAACGACTGGCGCTGGAACAGGTCGGCACCTATCTGGAAGGCGTCACTGAAGTCAAAAACCTCCGCGTGACGAAAGACGAGATCCGTTCGTACACGGCGGGGATCGTCGAAGTGGTCGAGCAGGCGTCGCGGACGATGCTGGAGGGCGAGACCACGGTGGTGCGCGTGGACGTGACGGTGAAAGTGGACACGGCGGTCGTCACCAAGCAGCTCGGAGAGCTGCGCAAGAACGAGCTGGCGAAAGAGGAATTGCTGCGCGCGAGGGCGGAGTCGGATCTCCTGCGGAAGGAATTGGAGGAAAAGAACAAGCAATTGGTCGCGCTGAAAGGCGGCGCCGCCGAGGCCGCGGTGCAGCAGCGGCAGCAGGTATTGGCGAAGGCCGATGCCAATGAACTCCTGGCCAGGACCTGGCAGTTGCCGGCGGGCACGAAAGACGACATTGTTACGAAGACGACGAATCCCACGGCCGAGGAGCGCGCGAAATACCGGGCGATGCTGGAGGAGGCGCTGCGGCTCGATCCCGATAATCCCTGGGTCCATTTCAAGCTGGGCCATCTCTACCACAGCGAAGGCAATCTCGACGCGGCGATCCGCGAATACCGGACGACGATCCGTCTCAAGCCCGACGCGGATCGGCCGCATCTGGCGCTGGCCCGCGCGCTGATCGCGCAGGGGAAAAAACAGCAGGGGGCGGAAGAGATGTATGCCTACCTGATGCTCGCCGAAAAGAAACCGGCGAACAAGCCGCTGATCGAGCGGACGGACAGAAAGCTCCGCGACTACGAGCGTCGCGGGATCCAGCCGACCCGGCGGCCGTTACCGGCCTCTCGCTGAATCATTTCCATGAATAATCGGATTGTTCAGGCGATCGTGCGTGCGGGGATGGTGACCGCCCTATTGGTCGGCACGGCGCCGCCGTCCGTTGCGATGGCCAAGGGCGATTCCCCCGCGGTCAGTCCGGGCGGTGGGCGTCATCAAAACGGAGGGGATGCCCTCGCTCATTACAACCGCGGAGTGTCCCTGCAGGCCGAAGGCAAGCTGCAGGATGCGATTGCCAAGTACCGGGAGGCGGTGCGCCTCCAGCCCGACCTTGTGGATGCCCATTACAACCTGGGCGTCGTGCTGGCGGCAACCGGCGATCAGACCGGCGCCATCGCGTCTTATCGTACGGCGGTCCAACTCAAACCCGGTTTTTCCGCCGCGCATCATGCCCTGGGTGTTGCGTTGGCCAAGCGAGGCGATCTGACCGGCGCGATCGAGGAATACCGTGCCGCGTTGCAGTATCAGCCTGATCTGGTCGTCGCGCACCAGGGATTGGGCGCGGCGCTCCACGCGAAGGGCGATCTCGCGGGCGCCATTGCCGAATATCGGGCGTCGTTGCGCCTGAATCCGAATCTCGTGGAGGCCCACTACAATTTGGGGCTGGCCCTGACCGCAACAGGCGACCAGACGGCGGCGATCGAAGAATATCGGGCGACGGCTCGCCTCCAGCCAGACAATGCCCAGGCCTATTTCAATCTCGGGCTGGCGCTGCAGGCCAAACGGGACCTGAACGGCGCGATCGAGGAATACCGCCATGCGCTCCGGCTTCAACCGGACCATGCGGGCGCGCATCACAACCTCGGCCTCGCGTTGAAAGCCAAGGGCGACCTGCTCGGCGCCATTGCCCAATATCAGGAGGCCCTTCGCTTCGAAGGGAAGGACGCCTATACCCATCACGATTTGGCATTGGCGCTCCAGGAGAAGCAGGATCTGGATGGTGCGATCGCGCAGTACCGTGAAGCGCTGAAGCTCAAGCCGGACTATGCCACGGCCCACTACAATCTCGGCGTCGCGCTGATGGCCAAATCCCGCCCCAAAGAGGCCTCGCAGGAGTTCCGGGAATATCTTCGGCTGGTTCCGGATACGCCGGGGAACCGTACGGGGATCGAGCGGGCGAAGACGATCCTGAAAGTGCTGGGGCAGTTCGAAGACAAGGGTAAACCGGCGGAAGCGAGCGCGCCGCCGCCTCCCAAACGCGGCCCGTCCTAAGCAGGTTCGAAGTTCGAGGTTTACTGAACCAGTCCCAGGCGTTTCGCGTCATCCAGAGTCCACTGCACCGCCTCCAGTACACTTCTCAGCGTCTTCCGTGTCAGCGTGTCGCTGCCGTGGTGGTAGTGCACGACCGTGATTCGCCCGTCCGGGTGCGCATAAATCCGTCCTCCGGTCCGAGTTGATCGCCGGAGCGTAAACCCATCACGCTCGAGCGCTCGGATGAGTTGGTTGATGGGGAGGTTGCGGAGCAGATGAACGAGGGAGGGTTCCTCGTTCATACGACGACAGCGAGCACGGGAGCTTCGATGATTTCTCCGTTGGCGGGAGGTTTCGGGATTGGTTTGCCCATTTCCCGCAGCGTGGCGATATAGGCGTCAATGGCTTCTTGAAGTGACTTGACCGCTTCCTGTTGCGTTTGGCCCCATGTGGCACAGCCGGCAAGCGAGGGTACGACGGCGCTCCAGCGTCCATCTTCTTCCTGCTCGACTTCGATGGGAAAGATGTATGTCTTCATCTGGAATGCCTCAGGACTACGCCGATTATAGCATAGTCTCTGAAATCGCCAGCCATCCGTGCTACAAAAAGGCCCGCTCGCGCTTGATTCCAATCCCGACACGGGCTATGCTGTAGTCACACTTGAGACCACGGAGGAGATTGTGAAATTCACCAATGTTCGTGATTTGAAGGCCAAAACATCCGCCGTGCTGCGCACGGTCGAGAAGGGCGACACCGTGCTGGTCACCACGCACGGACGCCCCACCGCCATGCTTGTGCCAGTCTCCGAAGACGATATCGAAGATGCCTTGCTGGCCTATAGCCCAACCTTGCGTAAGAAGATTGAAGAGGGACTGAAAGACATTCAAGCCGGGCGGACGATGTCCCTGACCGACTACACACGCCGCCGCGCGAAGCTGAAAGCCAAGTCCGCGTGACCTTTCAGGTCTTTCTCTCCGAGAAAGCCCAACAAGACCTGGAGGCGTTTCCTTCGAAGCAGGTTGAGCAGATTCTGGCGGATTGCCGCAGGCTAGCGGGTGATCCGATCCCGGACGGCAAGCGCATTAAGAAACTTCAAGGTTATAAAGAAAATCTCTACAGGCTGAGAGCCGGTGATTATCGGGTAGTGTTCCGTCGTGCGGGGACCCGCATTGATATCACGCGGGTTCTGAGCAAGGAAGACTTCCAACGTGCCTACTGACCGGCGCTTGCGAAGAAACCTCAAGACTATTGGGCTGGCAAGCTTCGTACTCATCAGTCTGATCGCCGCTGAACCTTCCTCCGCTGAAATCAAAACCATCACCGCCACCGGCGAATACCGGATGGGGGACAACGACACCCGCACCGACGCCAAGCGGCTGGCCCTGCTGGAAGCCAAGCGTCTCGCGCTCGAACAAGCCGGCACCTACCTCGAAAGCGTCACCGAGGTCAAAAACCTCGGCGTCGCCCGTGATGAACTCAACGCCTACACCGCCGGTATCGTCGAAGTCACCGAACTGGACACAAAAGATGTGCTCGATGGTGCCACCCACATCATCCGCGTTGAAGTGACTGCGAAGATTGACACGGAAGTCGTATGGCGTCAGGTCGATGCACTACGCAAGAACGAAACTGCCAAAACAGAGTTGTTGAGGTTGCGTGCAGAGAGGGATGAACTGCGGCAGGAAGTCGAGGTGAAAACGCGCGAGATTGTTTCCCTGAAATCTAAGAGTGAGATAAAGGCTGCTTCCATGCAGCGGCAACAGGTCATAACTCGGTCGGAGGTTGTGAATCTTCTCACGCAAGCTTCGGGTTTGCTATTCGGCTCTGGCGCACGGCGCGCAGAGTCGACTCCCGAGAGGAGGACTGCTGCAAGAAATTTAATCATTAAGGCGCTCGCGCTTGAGCCACAGCATCCGAGAGGACACCTTCTGATGGGCGTGATTCTTGACGATGAAAAGAAGCACAAGGAAGCAGTCCATGAATTTCGAAGCGCTTTACAGGTTGCATCGGTATATGGTTGGCCTGCTGAGGATGTTGCCCTGACCCATAAGCTTCTAGCCGAGGCGCTCGATAGTGCCGGTGACCGCGCAGGGGCCATTGTCGAATACCGCACTGCGCTCAAAGTTAAGCCGGACTTCGCGCCGTCGCACATCGGTCTTGCAAGACTGTTCTTGCTCACAGGTGACCACTCCTTGGCGATCTCAGAGGCTCGCACAGCGGTGCGTCTTGAGCCAAGTAATAAAGAAGCCCATATGATATTCGGAATGGCGCTTCAAATGGCGGGCAAGCCAACTGATGCAATCGGAGAATATCGTTTCGCGCTCCACCTACAGCCGGACGAATTTCTAGCTAAGATAATCCATATAAATCTAGGAAGAACTCTTGGGTCTATCAGGGATTGGATCGGCGCGATCGCGGAATTCCGAATCGCGTTGCATCTGCAAACTGACGATACAAAAACACAAGCAGATGCCCACTATGAGCTGGGACTTGCCCTTGGTATGACGGGTGACTATGACGGCGCAATCGTTGAACTCCGCGCGGCCTTGCACTTGCGGCCTAATGACCCGTTAACCCACCACTTACTTAGCTCCATGTTGCAGGGAAAAGGACTCAGGAATGAGGAAGCGCAGGAACTTCGGGAGTTCTTGAGGTTAGCTGTAAGCTCTGCAGATTTTGCCAGCCCTGATTCCCAGGCCATGATCGAGGATGCCCGAGCTAGGCTCCGCGAGTTACAGCAGTAGCAGGGATTAACACGATGAGCGGTTTGGCCGAGGTTGTTATGGGCTTCAGAATCGTTAGGCTTTTCCATGACGCATGGAAACATGCAAAGGACTATTTCTGGCCAGAGGATAAGTGGGTTGAGGATGTGGCGTATCTTGATACGTCTGGGCTTAAGCGAACTTACGAAGCGGGAAGCTGTGATATCCGATGGTGCTTGGACGAACATCTATCACGGCGTACCGGAGAAGAAGGGTGGAAAATTGTAAAAGTGAAAAATGAAAAAGGAAAAGACGTATCGTTGCGTCTGAGAATTGGAGATATCAGCCGCACAGCGATCTATAAAAAGAAAGGGCAAGATTAGCTTCGGTTGATGGTGCCAGTGACCTTGCGGGTCTGCTAAGGGGACAGGTCTACAAGCGACCTGTCCCCGCCTACTTAAAAAAGGATGGCATGGCGTGAGCGGACTTCGCCGGAGGAGCGGGGACCCTCCGAGGCTTTTGCGAGAAGGAAAGCTGGAACTGACCAAGGCACCGCGGTCGCAGACCGCGGCTGCGGGAATTCCAGAAGGTTTCCACGAGCTAAAGCCCGGAAGGGTCGCTCCGAGAGGTGCGGGAGCGATAGACCATGCCACCTGATCTTCCTCGTCAGTAGAAGCAGGGACGCAACTGCAGTCTTCTGCTATTTCTTCCCCCACTTCATGGCGTGCTGGAACACGCACTTCGGGCAGGTGTAGTGTAGGTACTGCCCGTCGCCGACGAGCCGTTTGGTCATCGGCACCTTGCACCAGGTACAGAGACGATCCGGAATCTCGTCCTTTGCGGGAGTAGTGCGGGCGGGTTGTTGTTCCGGACTGGAAGACATGCCGCATTGTCTCCGAGCGCTCGTAAACTTGTCAACGAGCGCCAGTCCGAAAGTCGGAAAGTCGAAAGTCTTAAAGTCTTGGTTCTGAGCGGCGACTCAACGTTCCGCTATTTGCGGGATGCCTGTCTCGCCGCCGCCTGCCGTCGGATCCGACTTGCGCGGGAACTTCTCTTCCAGAATCACGTAGAGCGTTGGAATCAGGAACAGGGTCAGGATCGTCGAGACGCCGAGCCCGCCGACGACCGACCGGGCCAGCGGCGCGTTGGTCTCTCCGCCCACGCCCAGCCCCAGCGCCATCGGCAGCAGGCCGAAGACCGTCGCCAGCGAGGTCATGAGAATCGGGCGCAGCCTTGTCCGCGACGCGAGCACGACGGCCTCGCGCAGGGCCATGCCGCGCCGCCGCAGCACGTTCGTGTAATCCACCAGCAGCACGCCGTTGGAGACGACGATGCCCAGCATCATGATGATGCCCATGAACGAGGTCGTGGACAGGGTCGTGCCGGTGAGAAAGAGGGTCAGCAGCACGCCCGGCAGGCCCATCGGGATCGTGAACATGATGATGAAGGGGTCCACGAGCGATTTGAACTGGGCGGCCATGACCATATAGACCAGCATCATGGCCAGGATGGTCGCGAAGATCAGGCCGGAAAACGTCTCGCGCTGCTGCGCGATCTGGCCGGCTACGCGGATGCTGAAGCCGGGCGGGAGCTGCAACTGGTCGAACCGCTCTTCCAGTTCGCGGCCGATGCTGCCGAGGTCCCGTCCCACCGGGTTGGCCGTGACGTTGACGACCCGCTGGAAGTATTTCCGGTTGATCTTCACCGGTCCGGCGTTGAATTTCACCGCCGACATGTTCTTGAGCAGGACCGCCTCGCCGGACCGGCTGGTCAGCACGATCCGGTCCAGCGCCGTGAGGTCCTTGCGGTGCTCTTCGGCCAGCCAGGCGCTGATGTAATACTCGTTGCCGGTCTCCGGGTCGGTGTAGATGATCGGATCGGTCTGCCCGTTGCCGTTGAGCGAAAAGAGCACGGCGTTGGCCACGTCGGTTTCGCTGATGCCGAGCAGCGCGGCCTTCTCGCGGTCCACGGTGATGTCCAGTTCGGGATAGTTCTCCTCGCGGCTCACCTCGATGTCGGCCAGGCCCTTCACGTCGTGCATGATCGCGTCCACCTGCTTGATGACCGTGCGGGCCTTCTCGAACTCGTACCCGTAGATCTCCACGTCCACCGCCTTCTGCGAACCGAAGCTGGTGACGCGTTTGATGATCCCGCCCGGATCGAAGTACATCGCGACGCCGGGGAAGAGCTTTAAAATCTTCGGGCGCACTTCGTTCATGATCCGGGTCTGGCTGCGCGTCCGCCGGTCCTGCGGCACCAGGTAGACCTGCACGACCGAGGTGTGGGGGCCGGTGTTCGGGTTGAAGAGGGAGGACCGGCCCTGCTGGAGCACGCCGGTGCTGGAGACGATGGTGTCCAGCTCATCGGGTTTGACGTTCTCCCGGATCACCCGCTCGATCTCGATGACCTGCTGCTCCGTTTTTTCCACCCGCTGGCCCACCGGCGCGCGCACGACGATGCGGAACTGGCTTTCGGCGTTGACGGGGATGAACTCCTGCCCGATGTACGGGATCAATCCCAGCGAGCTGGTGAACACGAGCAGGATCACGCCGATGAGCGTTTTCTTGTGCGCGAGCGTCCAGGTGAGCGCCTGCTGGTAGCGGTCGTCGATCGCGTCGTACCAGCGCCGCGTCCGTTCCATGAACCCCACCCACCAATCCGGCATTCCCCGGTGGGCTTCCTGCTCCGGCTTCAGGAATTTGAAGCAGAGCGCCGGCGTCACCGTGCGCGAAATGAAAAATGACGTGAACAGGGAAATGGCGATCGTGAGGGTCAGCGGGACCAGCAGCAGCCGGGCGATGCCCACGACGAAGAAAATCGGCAGAAACACGATGACGGTGGTGACGGTGGAGGCGAAGATCGGCATGGCCACTTCGCGCGCCGCCTCCACGATGGCGTCCCATCGTTTCTGCCCGGTGTTCAGGTGGCGCTGGATGTTCTCCAGCTCGACGATCGAGTCGTCCACGAGCCGGCCGATGCCGAGCGCCAGGCCGCCGAGCGTGAAGACGTTCAGCGTCATGCCGCTGAAATAGAGGACGATGAACGTGACGAGGATGGACAGCGGAATGGCCACGGAAATGATCAGCGTGCTGGTCAGGTTGCGCAGGAACATCAGGATGACGGCGGCCGCCAGCACCGAGCCGTGCAGCGCCTGCTCGGTCAGGTTCTTGATCGCCATCCGGATGTAAAGCGACTGGTCGAACGAAATGCCGAGATGGACACCCGGAGGGATGCCGATCATCTTCGGCAGCGCCGCGTGCAGCGCGTCCACCACCTGGACCGTGTTCGCCGCCGGCTGCTTGTTGACGCGCAGGTAGACCGACCGCTTGCCGTCGGTCCTGACGATGTTGGTCTGGATGTCGGAGGAATCGGTGACCGTGCCCACGTCGCGCACGCGGACGGGGTTGCCCAGCGCGTTGACCTTGACGACCACGTCGTTGATCGGCTCGACGGATTTGAACTGGTTGTTCGTGAAGACGTTGTAATCGAGGTTGCCGGCCTTGATGTCGCCCGACGGCAGAATCAGGTTGGCCTCTTTCACCGATTTGACGACATCGAGAATGGACAGGCTGCGCGCCTGCAGCAGCGCGGGGTCCAGGTTGATGTTGATCTGGCGGACCTTGCCACCCTCGACCGTCGCGGCCGCCACGTTGTTGATCTGCTCGATCTGTGGGGCGATCGTGTTGAAGGCCAGGTCGTACAGCGCGCGCTCGTCCAGGTTGTCGCTGGAGACGGTCACGAAGGCGACCGGGATGTTGGAGACGTCGAACTTGACGACGAAGGGCTGCAGCACGCCCGGCGGCAGGTTGTTGAGGATCTGCGTGATGCGCTGCATCACCTCCATCTGGCCGACGTTGATGTCGGCGCCCCAGTTGAACCAGACCTGCACCGCGCCGATGCCGTGCTTGGCGAAGGATTCGACGTGCTCCACGTTCGAGGCGGAGCTGACGGCCTTCTCGATGGGATAGACGACGCTCTTTTCGATGTCGACCGGAGGGGCGCCCTTATAGATGACGCCGACGAAGACGACCGGCACGGAGATATTGGGGAACAGGTCCACCGGCAGGCGGTCGAGCGACGTGGCTCCCAGCACGACCATCGCAAGGGATAGCATCAAGATGCCGATGCGATTGCGGAGCGCGAGGAGTGTCAGCCACATGGGATGGACGTAAGGCGTAAAACGTGAGGCGTGAGGCGTGGGAGACAAAAATCGCTCAAGGTCTTTAACCCCTTACGTTTCACGACTCACGTTTCACGGGTTCAAGAGAATGCGCTTCGACGATGGTGCCGTCGCTGACCAGGTCCTTGCCGGAGACGATGACCTGCTCGGAGCCGGTGAGCCCCTTGGTGATTTCTATCCGGTTGCCGGCGCGTCCGCCCAGCTCGACCGGCACCTGGCGCGCCTTGCCGTCATGGACGACATAGATGTACTGGTTTTCTTCCAGCCGCGTCACGGCGTCGATGGGAATCTGGATGGCATTGCGATGTACGCCGACCATGATCCCAACGCGGGCGAACATGCCGCCTTTCAGCAACTGGTCCTTGTTCGGCAGGTCCACCTCCACGGTCATCGCGCGCGTATTCTTGTTCAGGGCCTGCACGGTCCGCGTGACCTGGCCGGTGAAGATGCGGTCCGGGTAGGCCTCGGCGCGGACTTCCGCCTGCTGGCCGATTTTCACCAGCGGGATGTCCTTCTCGACCACCTCGACCAGGATCCGCACCGTTTCGATGTCGTGGAGGCTCAGGATGCCGCGCGACATGGTGGAGGTGCTGGCGGTGGAGCCGGTGACGTAGGCGCCCTGATCGAGATTGCGCTCGGCGATGTAGCCGGCGAACGGCGCGCGAATGAAGGAGTAGGTCAGATTCGTTTCAGCCTGCTGCAGGGCCACTTCCATCTGCTGCACCTGCGCGCGATACGTTTCGACCTGCGCGGCCGCCACATCGTAATTGACCTGCGCCGTGTCCAGATCCTGCTGCGAGACGAACTGATCCTTGATCAACGCCTTCATGCGGTCGAGAGTCAGCCTGGCGTTGCGGATGTTGGCCTCCTGGCGGAACACCTCGGCTTTCGCGGCCGCGAGATTGGCTTTTGCGCGGTTGACCGCATGGATGTAGTCGGTGTGGTCGATTTCCACGAGTAACTGGTTGGGCTTCACGCGGTCGCCCCTGTCCACGTACATCTTCGCGATATAGCCGTCCACGCGCGAGAAGAGGTTCACCGTCTGGTTCGGCGAAATGTCGGCGGTGTATTCGAGGCGGACGTCCAGATCCTGCCGGACCGGCATGACGGTGCCCACCGTGATCAAGCGGCCCTTGCGCTGGTCGCTCTTGGCTCCGCTACTGGTCAGCTTAAAAGTGACGAGTCCCGCCAGCACGAGCAGGAGGACGGCAATCACCGTGGCGACGGGATGCAGCCTGAGCCGGTTCATGAGCGGGCCTTCCTGGTGGCAGCGCGTGGGCCGGCCTGGATGCCGTCGAGGAACAGCGTCACGTAACTCTCGACGCAATCTTCGGGAGACCGGTGCGCCGGGACGCGGAAGATTTCGTGCAGCAGCCGGTGATGCGCCAGCATGCCCATGAAGGAACGGGCGGCGAGGAGGGGATCAACCCGGCGAAACGCTCCGTCCCGGATCCGTTGCTCGATATAGCCGGCGAGGTAGTCGTAAAAAACGCGATGCTGGTTTTTGAAAAACATATTCGACAGCTCGTGGCCCTCCAGCGCGCTGAACAGCAGCAGTCGCAACAGGGTCGGGTCCGCTCCGCGCCGGATGCGGTGGCTGGCGAGCATCGTGAAGACGAGCCGGTCATCCCGTTTCTTCGCCGCGTCCTCCACCGTCGTCAGCAGTTCCGTAAGGGGAACCTTCTCGGCCAGGATCGCCGCGTAGAGCGCGCGCTTGGTCGGAAAATGCTTGAAGACCAGGGCTTCGCTGCAGCCCGCCGCCTTCGCGATTTCCCTGGTCGTCGTGCCCGTGAAGCCGTGGGCGGCGAACAGCGAGGCGGCGGCCGCGATGATCCCGGCCTGGCGCTCCTGCCCCGATGCCTTCTTCGAATGCTTGTGTCGCTTCGTTGTCATGATTTCCTGGTGAGTGAGTAATTACTCACCAAAAAGATAACATGGGCCGGAGGCACGGGGCAAGCGGCGAGAGGAAAAGCGGAATATGCCGGGAGGCTGTTACGACGGGTTGAAAAGGAATGCTGATCGCTGAAAGCTGACAGCTTGCTACTGGCGGAGCTTGGCCCAGGCCTGCTGATATTCTTCGAACGAATCCACTTCCATCCAACCCTTGTAGATGGAGACGCAGGAGACTTCCTGGCCATGGTCGATGAGTTCCTGGATCAGGTCGGTGAAGGAGGCCTTCTTGAATGAGCCGGCTTCGTGAAAGCCCTTGGAGGCGAACTTCTTGCTCGCGTCGTGGTAGGCGCGCTTGAGCGCCTCCGTGCCCTTTTCGGAGAGCATGGCCAGGCCGATGAATTCGCCGTGCGCCTCGTCCTCCGGGACGTGCTGGCCGATCTTCACGATCTGATTGTGCTCTTCGGGCGTGACGTAGCGGCCGGCGGTATTCGTGGTCGGCCGGTGCTTGAGGCTGACCAGGTCGGGCTTCAGATGCGGGTGGGCTCCGCTGCGCTTGTGTTCGTCGTGCCAGGCGAGGTCCACGACCAGCGTGATGTCCGCCGGGCTCTTGAGCAGTTTTTCAAGGATCGCCGTCTCGAACACGATGTCGCCGTAGAGAAAGAGCGTGCGCCCCTTCATTTCATTTTCAGCGCAGAAGAACGAAAAGAGGTCGCCGGTCTCCTCGTAGCGGTCGTTGTCGTAGTACTTGATGTTGGGAAGGTCGATCGCTTCCTTTTTATAGCCGCGCACAAGGGCGATGTCCTTGATGTTGCAATCGTTGATCGCCGCCACCTGCCGTTCCAGGATGGTTTTCCCCTTGATGTCCAGCAGGCACTTCGGCTTGTCTTCGATCAGAGGCAGGAGCTGCTTTTCAAAGCCCGCCGCGGTGATGATCGCCGTGATCTTCTCGCCGCCGACCGGCAGGAACTGCTTTTCGTCCTGTTCCATCTGCGGCACGCCGACGATCTCGTAGACCTCGGGCAGCGTGACGATCCGGTCGTTGGCCGCCCCCGGGCGCGTATCCTTCTTGATGATCTCCAGCGTTTCGCGGATGCTTCTGATCGCCGCCCGCACCGGCTGGTTCGCGTAGATGATCATCTTGACGCCGGCCTCTTCCATTTCCTTCGCCGTGGTCTGGTCGAAAATCGTCGGGACGACGACGATCGGCACCCGGCCCGAAAAGGCCTTGCACACCGACTTCAGTTCGTCGAACGTTTTCGATTTGGAATGGATCAGCACCGCGTCGGCGCCGGCCTCCGCGTAGGCTTCCACGCGTTGAAGGGCTTCTTCCCTGCCCCAGCCGGCAATGAGGGCTTCGGTCCGGGCGATGATCATGAAGTCCGGCACGGTCTGCGCGGCCTTGGCGGCCTTGATCTTGCCGCAGTGCTCCTCAATCGGAATCAATTCCCGGCGGACGCCGGCGTAAAAGCTGCAGCGCTTGGGGTAGACGTTGTCTTCGATGCAAATGGCAGCCACGCCGGCCCGCTCGCGGTCGTTGACCGTGCGCATGACGTTCAGCGCGTTGCCGTAGCCGGTGTCGCAATCGGCGACGATGGGAATATTGATGGCCTCGGCCATCCGGCGCTCCACACCCAATTGTTCGCTGGAGTCGATGAAGCTCGCGTCGGGGATGCACTTGAGCGAGGCGGAGATGGCGAAACCGCTGGCCCAGACGCCGTCGAATCCGGCGCGCTCGATCAGCTTGGCGCTGAGCGCGTCATGGGCGCCGACGATCTTGATGGCGCCGGGACGCTTGAACAGGGCTCTGAGTTTGGTGGCCTGATGCATGAAGCGCATGATGCGAGAGACATCGCCGGATTGTCAACGGAAAGTTGGAAATTTCGTCGCGTTATGACGCGGACCTAGGGATTCTGGAACTCGAGCATGAGGGACTGGCTTTCGAAGAAGATCAGCCCGTGCTCCCGCTGCACGTCGAAGGTCAGGTTGATTTCGGTCTCCGTCCCTCTCCAATTGAAATGCTGCGCGACCCCTTGCGAGAACTGTCCCGGCGTGCGGTCCAGCGGACCGTATTTCGTCTCCAGATAGGCCACGACCTGCTCATGGGTCTGCCGGCCCTGATACCGCGCCACGACCCGGGCGAATTTTCCATTGACCGTCAGGAAGCGCATCGCCTCCAACCTGGCTTCGCCCAACGGCGGCGGCCCCTGCTTCAACTCGTAGCCTTTGATGCGGGAGCTGGATTCGGCGAGACGATAGGCCTCGGATTCGGGGAAGGCTGCGCCCCAGGCGATCCCTCCGAATCCCTGCGGATCGTTCACCATCTGGACGGCGCGGATTGCGCAGGGCCACAGCAGCGACAGGGTGCAGCACAGGGTGGCGAAGAAGATGGTGCGGGGCCAGGCAGCAGTGCTCACGTTCGCGCTCCGCGGTCAGAATTCCTACTCGTGAATGGATTCGGTGAAGGAGGGCGCCAGGAGAATGCTCTCAATAAACAGGAATCCGCGTTCTCCCACCGCTTCGTAGGTCATGTTGATATCGGTGTCCGCGCCGCGCCAGTTGAACTGCTGGTTGAATCCGCGCATGGTCTGGCCGGGCGTACGGTCGAGCGGCCCGTATTGCGCTTGCAGATGGGCCAGTATCTGGGCGTGAGTGCTTTGTCCGCGATAGTGGATCGTGACACGGGCGAACTTGTCGTCCACCGTCGAGAGCCGCATCATCTCAACCGCGGCTTTGCCCAGCGTAAGCGGGCCCTTCCTGAGGTCGTATTCCTTGATGCGCCGGGCGGTATTGATCAGGGACAGCTCCGGGCGGTCGTCCAGCCTGGCGCCCCACAGGATGCCGTTGAAGCCCTTCGGATCGTTGACCATGGGGACGGCGTGGACGGCAGGCGGAGGTAAAAGGACGAGGGACCAGAGCAGGCCGACGGCAAACCCGAGCGCGGCAAGCCGTGTATGCAGGAGACGGTGATCCGGCACGGACATCCTCCTAACCCGCATTATTCATGAACGGTTCTACTGCAATTGCCGATCCGCCGCTGCGATCAGCCTGGCCGTGAATCTAAGCCTCTGGAGGCAAAAGACTTCTCCGCTCGCATTTGATTGAAGCGAGCGGCTCAAACGAAGTTTGGTATGGCGGGCAGGCTCGCCGCTCGGTCGGTCAACATCCTGTTTGGGAACTGACTCCGTCGTCCTCGCCGGTGCCTGTCCCGGTTCGGACGGGGACAGACACCACGCGCAGACGCGGGGAAGGGTGTCAGTCCCCAAGCTCCACGTGCCCGTCTCGCCTGGCGTCTCGGCTGTTTCGTCACGAACCGTCATGAATAATGTGGGCTAAACGCGCGCACAGTATCATGATCATCGTGCGCAGGCAACCTTGTGAATCCCTCTGGGCTTGGCTATAATGCGAACCGCTTCATCGGCCGGCTCGAACGTGGCCGGCTTTGTTATTTTGGGAGCTGCGAATGATCGAGAGCGACGCGTTTGTTCAGGCGCTGCAGGATGTCGGGTTTGATTTTTTCACCGGCGTGCCGGACTCCATCCTGGGCGGGATCATCGAGACCCTGATGGAGCGGCGCCTCTATACGCCCGCCGTGCGCGAGGACGAAGCGGTGGCGATGGCGGCCGGCGCCTATATGGCCGGCAAGGTGCCGGCGGTTCTCATGCAGAACTCCGGGGTGGGCACGTCGCTCAATGCGATCATCTCGCTCAATGTCATCTACAAGCAGCCCTGCCTGCTCCTGATCTCGTGGCGCGGATTTCAGGGGAAGGACGCGCCGGAGCATCTGGTCATGGGCGAAAACATGACGCAGGTGCTCGATTCGGTGAAGATTCCGCACCGCACCCTATCGGAACAGACGCTGGTGGACGACCTCCGGTGGACGGCGCAGACCTTCATGAAGGAACGCGTGCCGGTCGCGCTGCTGCTGAAGAAGGGCATTGTGAAATCGCTGCATCCGTGATGGGATCGCGGGAAAGGCGTGACGTGCGCGACGTGCGAGAAATGATGGTTCACGAGTCGCGCGATCCTGCGTGTCGCGCCAGTCGCGCGTCCTTCCGTAGGAAGGGAAACCGGGAATGAGGCCCGAAGAAGGGACCATGCAGAGCCGCGCGCGCGTGATCGCCGCGTTGATCGAGCAGCTCACCGACCAGCCGGTGATCATCTGCAACGGCTTCCCGTCACGCGAAGCCCACAAAATTGCGGACCGGGCCACGCATTTTTACATGATCGGCTCCATGGGCGCAGCGGCGGCGATCGGGCTGGGCGTGGCGCTGAACAAACCGGACAAGAAAGTCGTCGTGCTCGACGGGGACGGCAACGTGCTGATGAGCATGGGGACGCTGGCGACGGTCGCCGCGCTGAAGCCGAAAAACTTCGTGCACGTCGTGCTGGATAATGAAGTGTACGGGACGACGGGCAACCAGCCGACCATCTCGAACGTCGTGCGGCTGGAACAGGTGGCCAGGGCGGCCGGGTACGTGAATGTCGAGCGCGTGATCGAACGCGAGGACGTCGTCTACGAGTTCAAGGACATGCTGAAGAAGGACGGGCCGAGCATGCTGCTGGTGAAGGTCACGGAGCAGTGCGAAGATGCCGGCCGCGTGATGATCGAGCCGGCCGACATGACGCAGCGGTTTAAAAAAGCGATAGAATGAGGAGGTAATGGGTTATGGGCAATAGGCGATGGGTGGGAAAACGCAGACTAGCCTATAGCCGATCGCCCATAGCCTCTAGCCAGGTTGTTGCATGATCTTATTAAATCCAGGTCCCGTCAACGTGTCCGAGCGCGTCCGCAAGGCGCTGAACCGTCCGGATCTCTGCCACCGCGAACCCGAGTGCGCGGAATTGCTGCAAGGCATCCGGCAGAAACTCCTCAAGGCTTTCCTGCCCGGCGCGGAGTCCGAATATACGGCGGTGCTGCTGACCGGCTCGGGTACGGCCGCCGTCGAAGCCGCCGTCTTGTCCTCCGTTCCGCACGGCAAACGGGTGCTGGTCCTCAACAACGGCATCTACGGCGAGCGGATCACCTCCATGGTCGGCGTCCACCGCCTGGCCGTTCCCGAATTGAAGATGGACTGGACGAAGCGGCCCGATCCCGAGCAATTGCGGCTGGCGCTGCGTCAGCATCCGGAGGTGCACGTGGTGGCGATGGTGCATCACGAAACGACCACCGGCCTGATCAATCCGGTCAAGGACATCGCCGATGTGGTGGACAGCCAGAACCGCGCGTTCCTGGTGGACTCGGTGAGCGGGCTGGGCGGCGAGCCGCTGGATATCGCCGGCTCCCACATGTATATGGTGGCCGGGACGGCGGGCAAGTGCATTCAGGGATTTCCTGGCATGTCCTTCGTGCTCGTGCGCAAAGGCTTCATGGAGCGGATGAAGAGCTACCCGAAGCGGTCGTGGTACCTCCACCTGCCTCATTATTATGAGAGCGACCAGGTCGCCAGCATGCCGTTCACGCCGGCGGTGCAGGTGGCCTATGCCTTCAACGAGGCGCTCGACGAGCTGCTGGAAGAAGGCGTGGCGAACCGCATTCAGCGATATAAAAAGGCGTCGGCCCGCATCCGCCAGCGCATGAAGGAACTGGGCGTGAAGCCGTTCCTCCCGGCGGACCATCAATCCAACACCATCACCTGCTTCCATCTGCCCAACGGGCTGGCCTATCAGACGCTGCATGACCGTCTGAAAGAACAGGGCTATGTCATCTACGCGGGGCAGGGGCAGCTCGAAAGTACGGTTTTCCGCGTCGCTAACATGGGCGCGCTCTCCCCGCAGGACATCGAAGGATTTCTCGCCGCGTTCCAGAAGGTGCTGGAAGCGACAACCGTTCGTGCATGAACGCGGACGACGTGATCTACGCGGGGCAGGGGAGCCGGAGAGCACGGTCTTTCGTATCGCCAACATGGGTATGCTCTTCACGCACGACATCGAAGTAGTTCTCGCCGCGTTCCAGAAAGTCCTGGAATCGTCGGCCGTCCGCGCATGAAAGCCATCATCCTGGCGGCCGGAGTCGGCAAACGGCTCTGGCCGGTGACGCAGCACCATCCCAAATGCCTCATTCAGATCGGCGGGCAGACGCTGCTGGTCCGGTACCTGGACGCGCTGGCGGGCGTCGGCATCAAGCAGGCCGTGCTCGTCGTCGGGTACAAGCAGGAGATGATCCGGGCGGCCGCCGGCTCCGGCCTGAGCGGCGTGTCGGTGCGGTATCTGGAGAGTGACCAGTACCAGCGGGGCAGCATCACGTCCCTCTGGCGGGCGAGTGAGGAACTGGACGGGGACGCGCTGATCATGGATGCGGACGTGCTGTTCCATCGCATGATTCTCAAGCGTCTGGTGGACTCGGTCCATCCGACCGCGCTGCTGATGGACGAATCGGTCAAGCAGACCGGCGAGGAATGCATGGTGGTGGCGCAGGGCGACCGGGTGATTGCGCTGACCAAGAAGATGCCCTCGCGCTATGATATGGCCGGCGAGGGCGTCGGGTTTCTGAAGGTCTGCGGGGCGGACACCGGCCCGCTCATCCGTTCCGTGCAGGCCTATGTCGAGCGCGGGCAACTGGACATGGAGTACGAGGACGCGCTGCTGGAGTTTTTCGGCGAGGTCAGGGTCGGCTACGAGCGGATCGGCGGTCTGCCGTGGACCGAAATTGATTTCGAGGACGATGTGGCCCGCGCGGAACGTGAGATTCTTCCGAAGCTGTAACGACTGAGTCACGAGGACCGGGGACTGAGGCTGCAGAAGACCGGTTTCCTCTCAGTCCCCGGCACGCAGTCCTTAGTCCTGTAATTTGGTATGCAGGCGATGGACCAAACCCTTCCTCAAGAGCGCAAGACCGCAAACACGCAAGGCTTGAACACCGCAATCGTGGTGGTGGCGGCCGGCGTGTTCAGCCGGTTGGGTGAGATCACCAATGGCGTCGGCCCCCTGACCGTCGTGGGAGGGCTTCCGCTGTTCGTGCGGACGGTGCTCATGCTGCAGCGCGCCGGCGTGCAGGAGATCGTGGTGCTGGCAGGTCCGGAGGAGCCGGAACTCAAACGGCTGCTGCGCGACAATCCGCGGGTGACGGTTGCCGTGCGGTGGCGTCCGGTGCGGGAATTTCCTCCGGATGACCATCGGACGTGGGAGACGCTGGCCCACGAGGTCGTCGGCGCGTGCCTGGTTGTCGGCACGCAGATGGTCTTGGCCCGGCAGCTGATCGATGTGTTGAGGCGCGAGGCGGAAGCCGAGCAGGGGGCGTTGACAGTGGTCTGCGACGGCCGCGCCACGGAGATCGCCGTTCTGCCGCCCGCCCTGATGCGCGTCACGTCGCCCATCAAAGGGGAGGGCCCGCCGGTCCGCGTATTGCTGGGCCGCGCGCAGGCCGCCGGTCGCGCGACGGTCGTGGAGACGACCTCGCAGTCGACCTACTGGTGCCTGCATGTGCGCGATGCCGCCTCGGCCAGAGCCGCCGAAGGGATGCTCTTTCGCGCGTTGCGCGGCCAGTATGAAGGATTCGTGGACACCTACTTCAATCGCGTGATCTCGGCGCTGCTGAGCCGGGTGTTTCTGGCGTTGAGATTCCCGCCCAACGCGGTGACGATGGTGGCCACGGCCATCGGTGTCTTCGCCGCGGTGGCCTTCGCGAAGGGGACTTACGCAGCGGGTATTGTCGGCGCGCTCCTGTTCCAGTTGGCGGCGATCGTGGATTGCTGCGACGGGGAGGTGGCGCGGCTCACCTTTGCCGAATCGTCTTTTGGCGAGCAGCTGGACATCATGACGGACAACGTCGTGCACATCGCGATCTTTGCCGGCATCGGCTGGGGCGCGTTCGTCGCGCAGGGCGGCTGGCAGAGCACGGCGTCCCGTCCCTGGCTGCCGCTCGCGCTGGGCGGCGCGGCGGTGTTTGCCAACGTCATGGCCCTCTGGCTGGTGGCGAGGGCCAAGGTGATCGGGAAGCGGCGGGGGTGGAGTCATCCCGAGCAGGCCGCCCGCGTCGAATTCATTCTGAAGAACATGGCCAGCCGGGATTTCTCGGTGATCCTGCTGTTGTTCGCCGCGATCGGCAAGCTGAGCTGGTTCCTCTGGATGACGGCGATCGGGTCGAACGTCTTCTGGATCATGCTGGCTTGGATAACACGCCCGTCAGCCATCGCCCGTGCTTAGCAGGATGCTGAAAATGGCTTCCAACTTTGTTCTCAGTCGCTCAAACCCTTCAACGTACCGCAAAGGGTACGCCTCAGGGTCTTCGCTCCCTACGGCCGCGTTGGCCAGCCATTTTGAGCATCCTGGTGTAACAGGACAGCGTGCTTAGGCTCATTCTCCTTTTCGTCGGTCTGTTCACCTTTGCCGGGTTGATCTGGCACATCGGACCCGCGAACATTCTGTCGGCCGTTGCCGGCATCGGGCCTGTCGCGCTGCTCGTCATCCTGCTCCCGTCCTTGATCATGTACGTCCTGGAAGCCTATGGCTGGCGGCTGACGCTGCGGCATCATGCCGCCGCTCTGTCGTTCGGGCGGCTGCTCATGATCCGCACCGCGGGTGAAGTCGTGAACATGACGACGCCGTCGGCCTACGTCGGCGGCGAGCCGCTGAAGGCCGTCCTGCTCAAGCCTCACGGGGTGCCGATGATCGAGGCGCTGGCCTCCGTCATCACGGCCAAAACCACGATGACCATTGCGCAGGTGATGTTTATCCTGCTCGGAGTCGGTCTCGCCTTCGGACTCGTCGGAACGTCGGCCTCGGGGGACTCGAACGCGCCGCTGCTGGCGGCGCTGGTGGGGGTCGGGCTGCTGTTGTTCGGCATCGCGCTTTTCGTCATGGTCCAGCGGATCGGCCTGTTCCTGGGCCTGCTGAACGTCCTGCGCTGGTGCCGCATCCGCATCCCCTACCTGGAAACGCGCGAGGATAAACTGCGCGAGCTGGACCGCACGATCCTGGATTTCTATACGCGCGACCGCCGGGCATTTCTGCTCTCGATCGGATTCTTTTTTTTCGGCTGGATGGCGGAAGCGCTGGAAGTTTACGCCATCCTCTATTTTATCGGCGGGCCGGCGGCGAGCCCGCTGTCCGCCATTGCCATCGGCGCGTTATCCGTGTTCATCAAGGGCGGAACGTTTTTCATTCCCGGCAGCCTCGGCGCGCAGGAGGGCGGGAATCTGCTGGTGTTGGTGGCGTTCGGGTATTCCGATGTGACCGGCATCACCTTTGCTCTGCTGAGGAGAGTCCGCGAGCTGGTGTGGATCGCCATCGGTCTGGGCTGCCTCGCTGCGCTGGGCGGCCGGAAGGTCGTTGCATCCGGGGAAGTCCCGCGCCAGCCCTGAAGGTTGCATGATGCGCACCCAAGCTGCGTTCTGGATCGTCGGCGTGCTCCTCGTGTGCGCCGCCTGCTCGCCGCTCCATGATCCGATGTACCGGCGGATTGCGCCGGACGCGACCAACCCCATC
>Ga0155970_106_pt1 | contig 19707 bp, 14 predicted proteins | sample RifCSPlowO2_02_FD_107624 | JGI IMG/M metagenome (GOLD analysis project Ga0155970, IMG submission 107624) | Nitrospirae bacterium RIFCSPLOWO2_02_FULL_62_14
CACCCTTCCCCGCGTCTGCGCGTGGTGTCTGTCCCCGTCCGAACCGGGACAGGCACCGTCGAGGACGACGGAGCCAGTCCCCGAACAGGCTGTTGACCGCCCGAGCGGCGAGCCCGCCATACCAAGCTTCGCTTGAGCCGCCGCGTTCGATCGTTCGACCCAGAGGCTCTCGACGGGTCAAATCGCGGCGGAGTGATACTTTGCCTTCAGTAGGCGTAGATGCCGCGCCAAGCCAGCGGCCAGGCTTGTCGTAGCGGCGTATCGACAGGTGCAGTAGAAGCCATCATGAATACTACGGGCTAAGCACTGCCGGCCGCAACTTTCACGGCAGACATTGGTTATTCAGCTTTCAGAACCACAAACGCCCCTTCCCCATGTCCCTCACGAACCTTGCAGGCGTCGGGGTCATCCAAATCGAGTCCTATGAGAGTTTGGCAGAAGGCGAGGTTCGCGAAGCCGGCCCGGCGTACCATCTCCGTGACCTCATCCGCTGCATAGAACCGCGCCTCGCGATAAAACGTGCTCGTTTCCTTACGCGCCTCATACGCCTGGCCCAACACGCTGTGCCGGTCGATGAAACCAATGATGAGCCGGCCCTCGGGCTTCAGCACGCGTCTGAGCTCGTGCAACAGAATGCTCACATCATCCACGAAGCAGATCACCGTGACCAGCACGACACAGTCAAACTGGGCGTCCCGGAATGGTAACCGTTCCCCCAGGGCTTGGCAGACGGCGACGTCCCTGCTTCTGGCGATCCGAGCCATCTGCCGCGACGGCTCCACGCCGTATTTGATGCCGAGGCGTGCCGCGAACCGTCCGGTGCCAACACCGACCTCGACGCAAAAACCATCGCAAGAAACAAACCGCTGCAACGCCGAAACCTCGGCTCTGTAGATACGCTCATGCTCGTCGAACCATCGGTCGTATTGCTCGGCATGCTGCTCAAAAACCGTCACGACGGGCATCTGCAGCCACCCTCCACAAGGTGTGCGTCAGAATTCGTATCGCATCGTGATGGCCAGATTGTCGTCTGCGTCAAACTGCCCGAAGAAGGTCGTCGTGCTACGTCCTCCAAAGATATTGCCGACAGCGGCCACCCACAAATTGTCGCTGATGCTGTACCGGATTTCTGGAATCAGGTAGTAGTCCTGGTCCGTGGGGCTGTAGAAGGCGAAGAGGCCCACCCGCAGGGTCTGGTTCCAGAAGAGTTGTGTCAATCTGACAGTGGCGAGTTGCCGGTGCTGGTCCTGACTCGGGAGCCCGGCCGGCAACGTGGCGAGAAACGCGTCATGCTGGAACATCAGTTCGCCATAGTATTGCAGACCAAGCGTGAAGTCCTCCCAGAGTTGCCGCTGATAGGCCGCGAGATAGCGGAACTGACTGTTGGGAATGGCCGGATTGCGTCCCGAGTGATCATCCAGCGAGTCATAGTACCCGACTTCCGCGCTCACGACTCCACCCAGCGCGTTGCCCCTGGTGCTCGCGCCATAGACCGCGAGCCGTGGAAACGTCTCCGTGACCAGCGTCGGGGCGCTGATCTGGTTCGGTTGCAACGCTGGTATACGAAAGAACCCCCGATAGAGATAGAGGGCTGTGTCAAATCCCCAGGTCGTCCCATAGATCCGGCCGGCCAGTTCCGTGTTCTTAAGCGCCACGCTAGGATCCTGCGTGGTCCGTGGCACGCCGGGGAACGGATCAAACTCGACAAAGCTGGAGTTCGAAGGGAGCTTGTCGGCCTGAAAGAACGGAATGGCCATGATTTCGGCCGAAAGCCCTGTCGTTCCTACATCCAGCTTGAAGGCATCCTGGGGCACCCGTAGATACTCGATCGGCCTCCCGGAAAAGAATGCGCCAAAGTCCTTGGCGAATATGTCGTTGATGAACAAGAGATCGCCGATTCCCCAGATGAGAATCTGACGGCCCGCTCTCAAATCAGCAGCCCCCGCACTCCCCTCCGCATAGGCTTCGCGCGATTCGATACTGGGTCGGTTGGCTACATGATCGTAATAAAAGTCGGTTCGAGTAAACAGGCGCACTTTTTCGTTGGAGTAGCCCAGCCGCAGTTGAAATCGTTCTTCCCCGAACAGGAGGTCGCCGCCCTGCGGGTTCGGGGGTTGCTGGCCGGTGAGGCGGAAGTCATAGTTGGCCTGCAGAAACCCATGGAAGGAGAGATTCTCGGCCGAGACACCTGAGGCGTGAGATATGGGGCGTGAGGAGTGAACCCAGAGGACGACAGAGGCCAGGAAGATGATCAGTCGAAGCATCCATCGGCGTCTCACACTTTACCCCTCGTATCTCACGATCACTTGAGCCACTTCTCCGGAGGCCGCCGGAGCGCCCGTTCGGTGAAGATCTCCTCGCCGAGGCCCACGTTGTAGGCAACGTTCTCATACACCACTTCCGTCTTGTGCCCGGTCTTCACGTTCGTCATGGTCCGCTTTGTAACCGTGGGGAATCCCTGCACATCCCGGATCTCATCCGTCGTGAAAACCTTGTACGGTGCTCCTTGTACGTCGTAGTACTCTTCCTTCAACGGGAGGAAGGTAACTTGCTCAATCCAAGAGAGCTTCTTGGCGTAGTCAGCCTCTCGTGTGGGTACGCTTTCAATGACCACCGTTTGCCGGCTTCCCAGCGCCTCAGTTCGGACCACCCGATGTGTGTCTGCCTCGAGATCACGCCCGGAGACGTCTTCATAGGAGAAGTCGGAGCCCACAAAGCTGGAGCGGCTGTCGCGGGCCGCCACCCGCTGAACCAGGTTGAGCGCCGGAATGAACAGCCAGCGGTCATCCTCCCGGTTGGGATACGTGTAGACCATAAATATGGTGCCCCGCACATCCGGCGGCCCGTGAAAGTAGAGAAAATACCGCTGGCTTCCCTCTGCCTCGTTCTTCCGGAGCATGGTCAGCTCCCGAAGACGCTGCTGGCCGTCTTTTGTGAGCAGTGTCATCTTCACGCGGGCTTTGAGGTCCGTACCGGCATGGTAGAAGGCTTCCTGGGATTGCCGAACAAGCGAGGCTGCGTCCTCAAGGGGACTGGCTCCGCGCAGCGGTGCCTGTCCCCCCTCTTCGGCCGCGGCTATGGCCACCGCGAACAGCACCAGCCGCCAGACGTAGCTCATGTCCCATACCTTCCGCCGACCCCCTCCCCGAGACCCTCCCCATGGAAGGGGGAGGGGAGGGTGGGGGTGAAGCGAGAGCCGAAGACCATCCGTTCCGATCACGTCATCCCTCCTTCTTCAGAAGTACTCGGTGGAGCAGAACGATCAGGGCGGGCAGCACCAGTAGCGTCGCGAGGGCACCCACCAGCATGTCAATGGCGGTGAAGGCGCCCACCGTCACGTATGGGCCCAGCGGCGCCGCGAGCATCACGGCAAACCCCAGGCATAGAATGAGCGCGTTCCGGAGAATCCCCACCGCCGGCTCGCCGAAGGTCCAGAGCAGGCTTTTTTGCAGATCCCGTTCCTTCCGGTAGTGTTCCCGGAATCGGAAGATAAAGTGGATGGCGAAGTCCACGCCGATCCCGAGGGCCAGAGAGGAGCACACCGCGATGGGCATATCGATCTCTTTGCCAATAAAAAACAGCAGACCATACGAGACGAAGATAGTACTCAGCAGGGGGACCACTCCGACCAGCGCCCAAAGCAGCGAGCGAAACTCGATCGCCATGATCAACAGGACCGTCACGACTGAGCCCGCAAAGGAGCCGAGCATGCCGGTGACCATCACCTGTTGCCACACCACGTTCACGTACGTCGGGCCGCTCATCTCAATATGCACTCCCGGGAGCGGGTGCGCCGTCACATAGCGGTTGACCCGCTCCATGACTTCGATCATGTCCTGGTTGTCTCCGGTCTTCAGTTGCAGCCAGATATTGAGCCGCTGATACCCGTAGTCCACGAAATTGTCCAAGGTGTCCGGCGAGCCACCGGAGGACAGATAGAGGAACAGATACTGCGCGGCCAGCTCCTGGCTGCGCGGAAGTTCGTCCTTGCCGGTCAGGACCCGGTTGATCCACCGGAGGATGTCAGCGAGTGAGGTGGTCTTGCCGACTCTGGGGTCCTGGCCGATCTCCCGTTGGAGCTGGTCGAGATAGCGGAGCACCTCCGGTCGCGTCGCGGCTTCCGGCGCATCCGCCTCGGCCACGAGGTAGGCCATGTAGGTCCCTCCGAATTGCTGGTTCATCAGGCGGTTGGCCTGCCGGATGGGGCTCGAGGCTTTGAACCACTTCACCGGATCGTCATTCACCCGGTTTTGCTGCATCCCGTAGGCGGCCAGCGCGAGCACCACGATGCCGACGAGAAGCACACCCCGATTCCTGACCATCCCCATGCTCCCCAGCCAGTCAGCCACTCTGACCAGCACGCCGCCGGTGGCCACCTCGCGCTGCCAATGCCGCTTGAGTGTCTCCTCATTGAGCAACATCATGAATGCGGGGAGGAAGGTCACGGTCAGGATCCAGGCAGCAAAGACCCCGATGGCCACAAACAGGCCGAAAATCCGGACCGGCGGAATGTTGACGAGAGCCAGCGATCCGAACCCGGCCATCACGGTGTAGGACGTATACAGAACCGGGGAATATAGCTCCTTCATCGTCTCAAGAATCGCCGTTCGTTTGTCTCCATAGCGGGGATAGACGTCGTAAAACTGGCTGAGAATATGAATCCCGTCGGCCAGGCCGGTGACCATCAGAAAGACCGGGATCATCGAGCTCATGATGTGGACCGGATAGCCGAGGCCGATCAACAGCCCCATAGTCCAGAACACACTCAGCATGGAGACGATCAACGGGGCCACGATAAGGCGCCAGTCCTTGAAGAGCGCCCACAGCCCGATGGCAATGACCAGCATCACCAGTGGAGACAGCACGCCCATGAGGATGAACATCTCCTCCCCGAAGACCATCTCCGCCATGGGTAGTCCGGCCACCTTGGCGGTGATCCCAGGCTCCATATCGACCAGCGTCTGAATGTCCCTGGTGACCCGCGCCGCGATCTCCTTCCGCTCAATCGGGATGTAGAAGGCCAACCGCCGGCCATCCTGGGAGATGAGTTTTTCCCGGAACAGCGGATTACCAAGCAGGGCGTCCTTGAGCTGCCGAACGTCCTCTTGCGTCCGCGGTGGGCGTTCCAAGAGCTTTCTGATCTCCAGGGTGCCCCCGCTCTTCCGCATCGTGTCGGTGGTCACGAGGCTCAAGACATCGGGAATGATGACTCCTGGAATATTCAGGATCTCGCGGTTGATCCGGAAGAGCTTGGTGAGATCTTCGACGTTAAAAAGATCCCGATCACTCTCGAAACCAACGACGATGAGCTCATGGATTCCGAAGGTCCGCTTCGTGGCTTCGTGGGACACCCGCACGGGCGAGTCCGGTTCCAGCATGTTTTCGGGATCGGTATCGGTCGTGATCTTGGGCAACTGGATGACGGCCCAGATGGTGAGCAACAGCACAATGCTAATGGTGAGCCGCGGGAAGTCCACACAGAACCGAAGAGTGGACTCCACCAGCCTTGTCGACCACATCGAGAACCGTTCCCTCACCGGGTTCATTGGCAACCTCGCATTTCTGTTACCTGCGGATTAGGGATGAATGTCATGGATTCGCATCTTTGAAACTAGTCGACATAAAAAATCACCGCGTTCGAAACTTCTTTGCCAGCCGCTCCCCTTCTTCAAGCTGCTCCACTAAGACGTGCCGCATCAGATCGCAGGCCTGGATGATTTTGGGGTTGGAGATACGGTAATAGATGTTCAAGCCCTCCCGGCGGGTCATGACGACTCTTTTCTGGCGCAGTACCGCCAAATGCTGCGACACATTGGCTTTGGGAAGCCTGAGCCGGGCGACCACCTCGCCAACGGTCAACTCTTTGCCGCGGAGCGCTTCAATGATTTGTAGCCGCTTGGGATGCGAAAAAATCTTGCATACCTCGGCATGAAGCTCGAACAGCACGGCGTCAGACTTGTGAGACACGCAACACCCGATTGTTTCGAAGTTGCAAAGTATCGAATTTATGGTAGGCGTGCCACATGCCTGAGTCAACTGCCCCCTCGAGCGCGGTGTCGGCTTCTCAAGCTGTCAGCGCCACAGCCGGTCTGCCGGTCATAACTCCCGGCCGAACGGATAACCACCAGGATCGCCGGTAAAAGGAAGCGCGAGCATCCCGCCCAACCTCAACCGCATCGGGTCACGAAACTGCTCCAAGCCGAGCGTCATCCCCTCCTGGCCTTCCAGAGAATCGACCCGATAGGTACCGAGCAGGCGGTCCCACCAGGGCAGGTTGAACCCGAAATTCGTGTTGGTTTCCCGCGGCAGAATCGAATGGTGAATGCGGTGCATGTCGGGCGTGACTACGACCCAACGAAGAGCGCGATCGACCGCAACCGGAATCCGCACGTTGCTGTGGTTGAACATGGACGAGGCGTTGAGAAGGACTTCGAACGCCAGCACCGCGGCCGGTGCCGCGCCGATCAACGCGACCGTTGCCAGCTTGATGCCCATGGACAACACCACCTCGATAGGATGGAATCGTGCGCCGGTCGTGACATCCACATCCAGATCGGCGTGATGCATCATGTGGAAACGCCAGAGGACCGGCACGGCGTGAAACATCACATGCTGCAGGTAGAGCACGAGATCCAGCAGTACCACGGCTAGAAGCCCTTTCAGCCACGCCGGACCGTCGAACGCGTTCAACAGCCCCCACCCGCCTTGGACCGACATCACGGCCATTCCCGTCGCGCCCGAAACAAACAACAGGCGGATCACGACGGTATTCAGCGCCACCACCGACAGGTTGGCCACCCAGCGCGGCGACTTGGCTACCGTCAATCGGCGACGAGGCGCAGCGACTTCCCACATGGCCATCACAACCAGCACGCCAAAAAATGCGGAGAGCCTGATGACTGCATCCACGTTCATTCCCGATCAACCCTGAGCAAGACCCAGTACCTCTCGCACCCGTGAAACGGAAACACCACTAAGCCGGACTCGTTTCCGGCGGGAGGCGTGCCCGGCTTTCACCATCACATGGCTCTTTGGAATGCCGAACTGCTTGGCCAGATAGGCACAGAGCGCGTCGTTGGCGACGCCCTCCACGGGCGACGCAGCGACGCGGAACTTCAATGCGCCGCCGTGCAGGCCCGCGTATTCGGTTTTGGATGCCTTCGGTTGGACGTGAACGGAGAGGACAGCCCCTTCAGGACTGTCTTGCACCGGTGAGCGAATCATGCGAACGGAGAACGCGGCTTACTTGATGGCCTGCAACGTTCCGCGTAACGCCTGAACGTGCATAACGAAGCGGTCGAGGTGGTCGTCGCGCTGTGGCTGGTCGTTGCGGTATTTCCACAACCGCTTGAAGATCGTCCCCATTTCCTTGTTGATCGTCACCGCCATCGCATAGGCCGGCGTCTTGGCCTGCTCCTTGGTCACCCCGCACATGGCATCGTGCAGCGCGTGGAACTGATTGTGCAAATCATTGAGCGGCTGATCGTACCCCTTGCCGCCACGCGCCGCCTGGGCGCTGGCTGCCAACATCGTCGTCAGATTCACCAGCGTCTCGACACCGGTGGCCCCTTTCGCCTTCTCCGCAAATTCGTCTGCCCGGGGGTAAAAGATATAGCTGCAGCCGGTGACGGTCACCATCAGGATCGCACCGACAAGCATGGTGAGAACTTTGTTCATGATGTGCCTCATCAAAAAATTGCCTTCACAAGTTCGGCGATACTCCGTTGCATATCCGGATCGTCGGTGATCGGACGCGCCACGGCGGCCTCGCAGGCGCGCGCCGGTGGAATGCCCTTGCCGATCAGTTGCCCGGCGTAGATCAGCAGTCTCGTGCTCACGCCTTCTTCCAGCCCGTGATTGCGGAGGTTCCGCACTTTTTCGCCCAGCTTCACCAGCTTCTGCGCGGTCTCCCTGTTCACGCCCGCTTCCTTCTCAATCACCTGCACTTCGATCGCCGCCGGCGGGTAGGTGAACTCGATCGCCATGAACCGCTGCTTGGTGCTCTGCTTGAGATCCTTGAGCACGCTCTGGTAGCCGGGATTGTAGGAAATGACGAGCATGAAGTCATCCACCGCCTCGACGATCTGCCCCTTCTTTTCGATCGGCAGCAGGCGGCGGTCGTCGCTCAGCGGATGGATGATGACGGTGGTATCCTTGCGCGCCTCGACGACTTCGTCGAGATAGACGATCGCGCCGTGCTTCACGCCGAGCGTGAGCGGGCCGTCCACCCAGATGGTCTCGTCTCCCTTCAAGAGATAGCGCCCGACGAGGTCGGATGCAGTCAGGTCTTCGTGGCAGGCGACGGTGATGAGCGGGCGGCCCAGCTTCCAGGCCATGTGCTGGACGAACCGCGTTTTGCCGCAGCCGGTCGGGCCCTTGAGCATAACCGGCATTTTGCTCTGGGAGGCGATCGTGAAGAGCCCGATCTCCCCGCTCACTTCGGCATAGTACGGCTCCTGCCGGACGCGGTAGTGATCGATGTCCAGTTCATGCCCCTTCGCAGGCACTGACTTTTCTGTCGCTCGTCCCATCGTATTCACCAATAGCCGAAAACCCTCTCAAGATCAAGCCGCCCCGGAATTTCTCGACACCTTCCGGGCCATATCGAGCACCTCCCGCACCTTGTGCGCCAGCGTATAGGGCGTAAACGGCTTCTGGAGAAAGAAGTTCCCCTCAACGAGGATGCCATGGCGGACGACCGCGTCATCCGTGTAGCCGGACATGTAGAGGACCCTGAGTTCCGGATGGATGCGCGTCAAATTCTCCGCCACCTCCCGCCCGCTCACTTGCGGCATGACCACGTCCGTGAGCAGCAGATGGATTTTCGCCAGGGGCTGGGTGCCGAGATGCAGCGCCTCCAGTCCGTGACGCGCTTCCAGCACCGTATACCCCTGCTCACGAAGGGTCCTCAGGATGACCGCGCGCACTCCCGGCTCGTCTTCGACGACGAGCACGGTTTCCGTGCCGTGCGGCAACGCGACGGGAGCGGGCGCCGGCACCTTCGCCGCGGCGGCCTCTTCCTGGACCCGGGGCAGATAGACCCTGAACGTCGTGCCCTGCCCCGGTTCGCTATAGACGAAGATGGACCCGCCGTTCTGCCTCACGCTCCCATACACCATGGCCAGCCCCAGCCCCGTGCCCTTCCCCTGCTCCTTGGTCGTGAAAAACGGTTCAAAGATGTGCGCCTGGGTTTCCTTGTCCATCCCCTTGCCGCTGTCACACACGGCAAGCATCACGTAGGGACCGGGACGGACACGCGCATGCTGGCGGGCGAAAGTGTCATCCAATTCGATGTTGGCGGTTTCGATGGTCAGTCGCCCTCCCGACGGCATGGCGTCCCGGGCGTTGACGACCAGGTTCATCAGGATCTGCTCAACCTGTCCCGGATCGACCCTGACGTGGCCCAGCTCCGGATCCAGCACGGCAACCAGATTGATGTCCTCGCCGATCAACCGCTGCAGCATGCCTTCCGTATTGCGGATGATGTCGTTGAGGTTCAGTTCCTTCAAGGTCAGCACCTGGCGGCGGCTGAATGCCAGGAGCTGGCTGGTCAGGTTCGCCGCCCGGGTGCTGGCCTGCCTGATTTCCTCGACTTCCTTTCGCAAGGGACCGGCCGGGCCAAGCGCGCTCAGCAGGAAATGGCAGGAACCGGAAATGATCGTCAGTAAATTGTTGAAGTCGTGCGCGACCCCTCCCGCCAGCCGCCCGACGGCTTCCATCTTCTGCGCCTGCACCAGCTGCGCCTGCGCCTCCTGCAATTCGTGTTCGGTCCGTTGACTCTCGATGAACTGCCCGACCTTGATGCCGATCTCCGCCATCATATCGAGCAGTTCCTTGTCCGGTTCACGGATGTTGCGGCTGAAAAACTCGATGGCGCCGTAGGTGTTCCTTCCGCTTTGAACCGGAATGCCGAAAGCCCCGTGCAATCCGACGATCGCCGCCACCGGCGCACGAGGGAAATTCGCGTCCTTGACGACATCGGGAATCCAGGCCGGCTGCCGGGCGGCCCAGACGCGTCCGGGGAGCCCGATGCCCGGGGCAAACGTCCGCTGCCGGCTGAGCGCCACAAACTCGTCGACCTGCAGACCCGGCGCGTGCCAGACGTCGAGACAGCGCAGCACCTTGGCGGTCTGGTCTATGTGCCAGAATATGCCCAACTCCCAGTCCAGGCTCTCGCAAATCGCCCGCAGAATCCGTCTGCCGGCCTCCTGCAGCGTCAGCGGTTCGCCCAGGACGCGCGTCACGGCATACTGCGCTTCCAGGCGTCGCTCCGCCGAATTTCGCTGGGTGATGTCGCGAACGAACGCGTTGAAGACCCAGTGATTCCTCAGCCGCACGGGAGACACCGTCAATTCGACGGGGAATTCGCTTCCGTCCCGGTGGCACGCGGTGACCTCGATGCGCCTGTTCAGCAGCGGTCCCTGGCCGGTCAGAAGAAAATGCCTCAGTCCGCGTTCATGGGCCTCGCGATGCTGCGGGGGAATGATCGTCGCCGCGAGGGACCTGCCGGTGGCCTCCTCCCGCGACCAGCCGAATATGATCTCGGCCTGCTGATTCCAATCCGTGATCCGGCCTTGCTCATTCATGGCGACCACGGCATCGAGCGCCGTCTCCACGATGGCGCGAGTCTGTTGCTCGCCTTCCCGCAACGTCGCTTCGGCGGCCCTGGCATGGGCGCTTTCCTGCTGGGCTTGCGCGTATTTCTTCCGCAACCGGCCGGTCGCCCAGTACAGCAGCACGAACATGGGCATCCAGACGACCAGGCCGGCCACGCCCAGCTTCCAGACCACGTCCTGAACGGGCATCAGAATATCGCTTCGATCCATCCGGACCAGCACCCGCCAGTGAAGACCGGGGAACTCGCCGGTCCCCCGGGTGAAGGCGTAGCCGGTGACCACCTCCACGTGCCGCCGCTTGTGCATTTCTTCGACATAGCCCGGCTGGGCCGATTCGTTGATGAGTGCGGAGGGCAATCCGAGGCGGACCAGGTTGACGTTGCCCTTGTGGATCAGGTCGGAATCAATAAACACGTCTCCCGTCTGCGTCAGAAACTGATATTCGTTTGTGCCCAGGAACGTGCTGGTGGCCTGGACATCGTGCACCGTTTTCGTCACCACTTTCTCCAGCACCGGCAACCCCATGAGGGTCGTGACGACGCCCAGAAATGCTCCGCGCGAATCGGTGATGGGCGCTGTAAACGCGACGGCGTCCATTCCGCTGGACGCCTCGTAGGACTGCACGTCCCCGACAAACACCCCGCTGCCGCTCCGGACGGCCCGAAACCACGCACTCTTGCTCACATCCTGCCCGACCGTTTTGGGATCCGTCGCCGCCATCACACGCCCGTGCTGATCGGTGACGCCCAGCCAGAGATAGACGGGGCGATACGAGTCCTTCATCCAGGCAAGATAGGAATTCAGGTACGCCCTGTCGGACATGTGGCTGCCGAACGCCCGTGCCATCATCTGGACGTCGCCGTACCGTTCGAACAGGAGCCGGTCCAGCTTGTCCGCGATCTCGGCCGCGGCCATGCTGAGACTTTCCCCTGCGGTGCACACAAGGCGCGTCTCGATGTAATGGAAGGCCAGGGCGCCGATCGACATCGCCACGACGGTCATGGCGATCATCAGCACCTGCAGCCAGGTATAGGGTCGAAAGGACGGCGGCATGTCGGCGAGCCTTCTACCCGCTTGGGTCGGGCATGATGGAGCCGGTGGGCATGGCGTCATCTTACGCTCGGCAGATAGTACGGGCAACAGACCGGCCCGAATAGGTGCACCAAGATGAACAATCGGCGTACAACTTGGAACCTCTGCCGCGCGCCCGGCCTCTCAGGACCTGCGGCAGAGCGAGACGACTGTGACGGCACGCCTGCTTCCTCAATGTCTTAGCAAGTCCCGCGCCTGCGGACGGAACGGCTGACTCTATTCACTCGCGGCATGGAACCTGCTGAAGGAATCCCGGCATCATGATGGCCGGGAGACCCTCCTGCTTCGCCCTTCTCCAAGGCCCGCTGTTCGTTTAGAATGGATTTCACAAGGAGTACCGGCCCTCGATATGGACAAGCCCCGTATTTTGATCGTGGACGATGAAGAGACGATCCGGCAGCAGTTGGGCCGGCTCCTCACGCTGTATGGCTACGACTGCACGCTGGCCGCCGACGCCCAGGAGGCCCGCCGGCACCTCGCGCAAAAACACTTCGCACTTATGCTCTGCGATGTGTCCATGCCGGGTGAGTCCGGCATGGACCTCATCAAGCAGGTGCTGCTCCTGGAATTTCCCTTCACGGCAGCGGTCATGGTCACCGGGGTGGACGACCCTGTCATCGCGGAGATTGCGCTGAAAAGCGGCGCCTACGGTTACATCATCAAGCCCTATGAAGCCAACGAGGTGCTCATCAACGTGGCCAACGCCCTGCGGCGCCGCCAACTGGAGATCGAGAACCAAAGCCAGCTGGACAAGCTGGAAGACATGGTCATGGAGCGCACCGAGGCGCTGAGACGCAAGATCCGCCAGTTGGAGAAGGCGCATGAGGAGGTGCGCCTGTCACGGGAGGAAACGGTTCAGCGACTGGCCCTCGCCGCGGAGTTTCGGGACACGGACACGGCCCGGCATCTCCAACGCATGAGTCTCTACTGCGCCGTGCTGGCCCGCCGGTACGGGCTGGAACCGGACCGCTGCGAACTGATCCGGATCGCCAGCCCCATGCACGACATCGGAAAAATCGGTACCCCGGATCACATCCTGCTCAAGCCCGGCAAGTTCTCCCCTGAAGAATTTGAAGTGATCACGCGGCATTCCGAGATGGGCCGCCACATCCTCGACGGATCGAAAGCGGAACTGTTGAGGCTGGCGGCGACGATCGCGTGGACCCACCACGAGAAATTCGACGGCACCGGTTACCCGCGCAAGCTCTCGGGCGAAGCCATCCCCCTCGAAGGGCGGATCGCCGCCGTCGCCGACACCTTCGACGCCCTGACGACCAAGCGCATCTACAAGCCCGCCTTTTCGGTGGACCAAACCCTCGACATCATGCGCGAAGGCCGCGGGAAGCATTTCGATCCGTCCCTGCTCGATACCTTCCTTGGCGCCGTGGATGAGGTGCTGGTCATCAAGGACCAGTTCAGCGACGCAGCAGAGCCCGCCTGACCGCGCGCCAGGCCTCCGGGTCACGCCCCGAAGCGGAAACCGACCGTCTCCTTCAGGCCTCGGTGACGATGTAGCTCGGCACCAGTTGGAACGGATGGTAGGCCCTCTTGGACTGCGCCAGGCTCGGCAACCCTGAGTCGTCCATCGTATTGACGAACTCGCACCTCCGCCCGGCCGCCTGCCGGCAACACTCGCGGAAAATGAACGCAGCGAGCCCCGGGACGGTGCGGTCGGCGACCTCCAATAACACGCACCACACGGAAGCCGATAGCCCGTAGCCGAACGTGTAGGCACGTACCGTCCCCTCCACGCGGACCACGTGTCCGGCCAGCGCCAGTTCGCGGTGATGCGTGAGCGCTTCCCGGTGCGCGGCCTCCGAATCCGCGAGCATGTGCCGGCCGGTTTCCTCGAGGCCGGACGCCTGCTTCTGCGCCGCCCATGCGCGAAAGAGCGCCAGGCAGGCGTCCCGGTCCGAGTCCAGATAGGATTCGACCGTGTACCGGTGTTCACGCTCGAAGCGGTTGCACGCGGCGCGCTGCGATTTATAGTTGTCGCCGGCGAGTGCGACAAGATCGGCTGTGCGATAGAGATAGTCGGGATCCTTCGGCTTCAGGCGATAGCCCAGTGCTTGCAGTTCTTCCATCCACTCTTCAGGAATATTTTCCACTCGACTCACTGCCGAACCACCGTTCCGATCACGCATCATCGCAAAACACGCTGCAAGCGCAGGAGCGAGACTCGCGCGAAAAGCGGGAATGGTGAGACTCGAATCGCGCAAGTCGCGCCCGTCGCGCGAGTCACACGGAATCGGCGGCAGCGGCATGAACAAACCGTCCGCATAGTCCGCGAACAGGCAGAGGCATCCCGTGATCTCCGTCCATGAGTAGTGAAACAGGTCTTTCCAGATCAGATGCGGCGCCAGCGCGTAGTGCGCAAGCGGCGTGTCCACGCGGGCGAGCACCTGCCGAAACCGGTCGTGATCGGCGAGCGTCAACGGGCGCACAGTGGCCTCGGAAGGCGAAGGGCTTCTGCCCTGCGCCTCGTGCCCCGCGCCTCCTGCCTCGCGCCCGCCGCGCAAACGCGCGGTGAGCTTCGGCAGCGGGTTCAGAATCACTACATCCTCCTGAAACCGTCCGATCAATCGGGGATTGGAGGCCATCGTGGCAAGCCGATCCTCCCGTTCAAGCACCGCGGTGACGGTCCCGGCATGGGCCAGAATCTCCGACGGCACGGCGTCGCGCATGAAGGGGCATTTCGTGTCCCACCCGAGGACCACCTGGCTGCGATCCTGATTCCACATGACGGCCAGCGGATAGATCCGGCAATCCAACGGCCGGTCCTCGTAGATGCGGCAGTGCGAGGTGGCCGGATCGAAGGCCGGGCACAGATACCCCTCGCCGGATGGATTCGGCACGACGGAAATCTGGCAGCCGGCCGGATCGGAAAAATGCATCGGATCAATCCCGCGCGCCACCGCCCGCCGGCTTTCCTCGGCCGTGAAATAGGGACGGAGAAAACTGTCCGGCTCCGGAAACCGGCAGCACACCTCGCAACTCAGGCAGACCCGGCTCGGCACCAGTTGTGGAAGCGGCATGGCCAGTCACCACGACATCGGGCTTTATCTCCCAGAATCATTATGGTATGTATCAGCGTCATCATACGCCCGGCCGACCATCACGGCAATTGGGGATGGGCGCAGAGACCGGACGTCACGGACCAGGGTGCGCAATGGCAACGGAACCCCTCAAAACTCCTCCTGCGTTTTCACGCCGCCTGCTCAACATCGTCACGATCATCGATCGGTACCATGTTGAAGCCTCGCGCAAGGGGGATACCGCTTTCGCCGAGGCTCTGAAGGCCTGCGCATTGACCATTTCGGGCGGCAACATGCTGTGCCCGCTCGGCCAGCTGGTGGTCAATGAAACCGTGCGCACCGGGAAATTTCCGTTAAGCGCCTTGACTCCCCAGGCCCCCCGCCAGAGCCCCTCACCCTCCGGCCTCCAGTCGTCCACCTTCATCGCCGTCCATCCTGCGCTGAAGGCCGTCGAATGGCAGCACACCTTCACGAAGCTGTGGACTCTGCTCGAGGAAGAGGCCAAGCGAAGCGGAGACAAGGACCTTCTCTCGGCCTTGCAGGACTGCGAGGAACTTACCAAGCACCATGCATGCCCCGTTCGGGAACTGATTGCCAGCAGCCTGGGGCAGAGCAGAAAACCCTAGCCTGCTCCTCCTCGTCCTCTGCTGACAACCGGAGCTTGGCCGGCTCGTGTCTCTTCATGCACCTCTTTGCCTCTGTAAATCGGACCGGCGGTTTCTTGACGCATCGACTGCGCCTGTCACCCCACTCTTTCAAGCGGGATGACAGACGCCGCTCAGCATCAATCCCGAGCAAGCCCCGCCCGGAAGGGCGGGACAGGTCGAAGGATTGACAAAAAACAGGTGAAGGCATAACGTTTTTCCCCTAAGTCGATTGCACCTCATTGTTATTCCCCGACAGGGAGTTGCCGTGCACGCACGTCTGATACATGGGCAGTATGCACGGCTGCCGTGGCTGATCGCCGTGATGACCGTGGTCGTCCTGGTGATCGGTGTGCTCGCCGCACGGTACGTCGAGAACATCCTCGTCGCGTCCAAGGGGGAAAGCCTGGCCCTGGCCGCGGCGGAAATCGCCCACAAGCTGGATTTGCTGCTGGCCGAACGGTACAGCGAAACGCGTGAGCTTGCGCGCGCGCAGGTCTTCCGAGGACGCGACGTCGCCGCGCAATCCGCCTATCTTGCGACACTCAAAAATACCCATCCGATTTATCTGTGGCTCGGCGTGACGGATGCCGGGGGGCGGATCGTGGCCGCCAGCGATCCCGCCTCGGTCGGACAGGACCGAAGCAGGAGTTCCTGGTTTCAAGCCGCACGCCGCACGGGCACCGTCCACGTGAGCGACGCGCAACTGTTCGAAGAAACCGGCGGCACCGACGCCATTTCCTTCACCGCGCCCATCGAAGGAGTCGACGGGACATTCCAGGGAGTCGTGACGACACGCGCGGGACTTCCCCTCTTGGAGAACGTGGTGGCCCGGACCCTTCGGACCTTTCAGTCACGGCAGGAATCGGGAGGACATCTCGAATACAAGTTCGTGACGGCGAAGGGCGATGTCTTCGTGGACTCGGACCTGCTGCATAAAGGCAATCTCAACCTCAAACGACAGGAACTCCCTTCCGCGCTGCTGAGCGAGTCGGGCCAGCCGGGGTTTGTCGAGGAAGAAAACCTGCAGCGACACGTCTGCGTCATCACCGGCTATGCCCGCACCACCGACGCCGGCATGTTCCCCGGTTTGCAGTGGACGGTGCTGTTGCGAAGCGACAAGGACGACTTGGTGGCGCCGATCCGGAGCGTGCTCTGGAAGTTGGCAGCCGCCTGGATCCTCGTCTGGCTGCCGATGTTCGGATTTTTGTTCTGGTCCACGACACGCCTCAGGAAAGAACAGGCACAGACACATGAGGAACGCGCCCATGCTGCCGCCGCCGAAGCGAACTACCGCCTGCTGGTCGAGCAGGCCCGGGATGTCATCTACCGAACCGACGCGCAGGGACGGTTTACCTTCGTCAATCCGACCGCAAGCCGCATCATGGGGTATTTCGAGCAGGAACTGCTCGGCCGGCGGTTTGTCGAACTGATCCGTCCGGACGCGCGCGAGGCCGCCGAACGATTCTACGGCCGGCAGCTCGTACGCAAAACGCCCAGCACTTACTATGAGTTTCCCGCCTTGACCAAGAATGGCGAGGAAATCTGGTTCGGCCAGAACGTCCAGGTATTGCTTGAAAACGGCCAGGTGGCCGGCTTTCATGCCGTGGCCCGGGACATCACCGAGCGCAAGTGGGCGGAAGAGGCAATTCATCTGGCAAAGGAATTTTCTGAAGGGATCATTCATAGCAGCATGGACGGAATCCTGGCGTTCGATCGTCATTGCCGCTATACCGTTTGGAATCCAGGGATGGAGCGCATATCCGGTGTCAGTAAGGAGCAGACGCTTGGCAAATGCGCGTTTGTTGTCTTTCCTTTTTTAAAGACAACCGGTGAAGACAAGTATTTCCTCGACACACTCGCCGGGAAAACCGTTGTGGCCACGGACCGGCCCTATGTTGTGCCGGAGACCGGCCGACAAGGTTTTTTCGAAGGCCACTACTCTCCCTTATACGGCAAATTGGGCGAAGTAACCGGGGGGCTGGTCATTGTCCGGGACATCACCGAACGCAAGCGGGCGGAGCAGGCACTGCAGAAATCGCAGCGGAGATATAAGGAACTTGTGCTCTCCGTTGACGGAATCGTATGGGAAGCAGACGCGAATACCTTCAAGTTTTCCTTCGTCAGCCCACAAGCCGAGCGCATTCTCGGCTATCCGATCGAACGCTGGCTCACGGAATCGAACTTCTGGACCGATCACGTTTATCGGGAGGATCGGGAATGGGTCACAGACTTCTGCATGCGAGCGACCCGAGAAAAAAAGGATCATGAGTTCCAATATCGCATGACGGCAGCTGATGACCGCCTAGTGTGGCTGCATGATTTTGTTACCGTGGTGGTCGAGAACGATCAACCCGTGAAGCTGCGGGGCTTTATGGTGGACATCACCGAGCGCAAGCGGGAGGAAAAAATCCTGCAGGCGCTGCTGGAAGGGACGGCCTCAGTGACGGGGGAGCAGTTCTTCCCGGCTCTTGTTAGAGCTCTTGCCGGAGCGTTGGGAGTCCGGCACGCTTTCGTCACGGAGTTGCTCGGAGATGAGCGGCCCAGGCTCCGGATTTTGGTGATCTGGTCCGGCGACCGGCTCGGAAACCCGGCCGAGTATGATCTTGCTCGCACGCCTTGTGAGAACGTCATCAAACTGGGCGAAGCCTACTACCAGCATTCGGTGCAGGAACTCTTCCCTGAGGACAAGGATCTGGTCGCCTTCGGAGCAGTGAGTTACCTCGGGATTGCGCTGACGGACAGCTCCGGCAAAACGATCGGGCATCTGTGCATTTTGGACGACAGGCCGCTCCCGGACGAGCACCGTCTCACTCCGCTCCTCAAGGTGTTCGCCTCGCGGGCCGCGGCGGAACTTGAGCGCAAACGGGTGGATGAGGCGCTTCGGGAAAGCGAAATGCAAATGCGGCTGTTCATGGAGGCAACTACGGACTGCATCTGGAACTGGGATGTGGCAGCCGCCCGCGTCACGCGCAACGTCGGCTTCGAAAGATTGTTCGGTTATGCGGCGGAGGACATCGCTCCGACCATCGACTGGTGGGCAGAGCGGCTCCATCCAGATGACCGGGAGAGAGTGTGGGCCAGGTACGAGGATGCGGTTGCGAGCGGTCGCACGACCTGTTCTTATGAATACCGGTTTCGTCGCCGGGACGGCTCCTATGCCGTCGTCAACGACCACGTCTTCATCGTGCGGGACGGCACCGGAAAGGTCGTGCGTGCGCTCGGCGCGATGACGGACATCACCAACCGCAAACGGGCGGAAGAACAGCTCACGCATAGCCGTGATCTGCTCAAGTCCTTCGTGGAGCACACGCCTGCCGCCGTGGCAATGCTTGACAAAAATCTGCGCTATGTGGCCGTCAGCCGGCGTTGGCTTCGGGATTACCACCTTGGCGATCAGGATTTAATCGGGCGGCATCATTACGATGTCTTCCCGGAAATCCGGGGAATGAAAGAATGGCAGGAGATCCACCGGCGCTGTCTGGCCGGCACGGTGGAGCGACGGGAGGAAGACCGTTTCGTGCGAGACGACGGGAACGAGGACTGGCTTCGATGGGAAGTGCGCCCATGGCACGATGAAGCCGGCGACATCGGCGGCATCATCATGTTCACCGAGGACATCACCGAGCGCAAGCGGGCGGAGGAGGACCAGAAGCGGCTGGTCGGGGAACTGGCAGAATCCCGGAACCGCTTCGAGATGTTCTTCCGCCAGACTCCATCCGCGATCTCGATCACGACAGTCAAGGACGGGCGGTTTCTTGATGTGAATAAGCAGGCTGAGCTCCTGACAGGATACTCGCGGGAAGAACTGATCGGCCATACGACGCTGGGGATGAACTTGTATGTTGCCCCGGCCGACCGGGCCGGCATTGTGCAAAAACTAAATAAGACAGGCTTGCTCACCGACCTGGAGAGGCAAATCCGGACCAAGTCCGGCGAGATCCGCACGGCCGTCTTCTCCCTAGTGCCCATTCAGATGGGCTCCGAGCCCTGCCTGCTCTCCATCGCGCACGACATCACCGAGCGTAAGCGGGCGGAGTCATTACTGGCCGGGGAAAAGCACATTCTGGAAATGATCTCTTCCGACGCGACGCTCTCGACCGTGCTGGAGTCCATCGCCAGCCTGGTGGAGGAACAACGGCCCGGGATGCTGTGTTCCATCCTGCTCCTCGACACGAGCGGAAAAACTCTGCGTCACGGCGTGGCGCCGAGCCTGCCTCCGAGCTATGTCCAGGCAGTCGACGGCATTGCGATCGGCCCCACCGCCGGATCATGCGGGACGGCGGCGTTTCTGCAGAAACCGGTCATCGTATCCGACAT
>Ga0155970_172_pt4 | contig 19372 bp, 18 predicted proteins | sample RifCSPlowO2_02_FD_107624 | JGI IMG/M metagenome (GOLD analysis project Ga0155970, IMG submission 107624) | Nitrospirae bacterium RIFCSPLOWO2_02_FULL_62_14
GAGACTCCCGCCGATGTTGGCACCGGTATTCATCAGACCGGACAGCGTTCCTGCGTGGGTCGTCGACAGATCGGATGTGCAGGACCAGTAGGCGCCGACCGTGAAATACAGAAAACCCGCTCCCAGCGACAGCAGGAGAATCGCGAGAAACGGGGAGTCGCTGTACGCGCCGAGCACCACCGCCAGGGCCGCCAGGCCCATGCCAGCTGCTCCGACGAACCGTCGCCCCTGGTCGATGCCTCGCGCAGCGGATAGCCGGTCGGTCGCCCAGCCTCCCAGCGGGCAGAGCACCGCCATCGCCAGAAACGGCGCCGAAGCGTACCAGGCGCCACGGAGCAGGTCGAAGTCCCGCACATTCACCAGATAGAGATAAAACCATGACATATAAATGTAGGCCACGTAGCCCAGGCAGCTATAGCTGGCAACCAGCCACCAGACTGTCGGCGTACGGGCAAACCTGCGCCAGGGAACGGCCGGCTCCGGTTCCGATCGACTCTGCGCCGAAGGCCGGTCGGCCGAGCAGCCATACCACAGTCCTGCAACCAGCAGGCCGATCCCGCCTGCTGCATAGAACGCCGTCTGCCAGCCGTAGTTGACCATGATCCAGGCCGTCAGCGGCGGTGCGATCGCCGATCCCACGCCGATCCCGCCGATCGCAATGCCGATCCCCAGCCCGCGTTTATGCGGCTTGAGCCGGTCGGCGACCGTGCGGTTGAAATTCGGCAGCGCCGCCGCTTCGCCGACTCCGATCAGAAACCGCACCCCGATCAGCGCACCGAGAACCCCGACCAATTCGGCGACGGGCAACGTGGCCGCCACAGCCGTCATCGCCGTAAAGACCGACCACCAGACGACCGCCGCCGTCAGCACCAGCCGGGATCCCCACCGGTCGCCGAGCCAGCCGCCGGGAATCTGGAAGAGCGCGTAGCCGACGACAAACGCGGAAAACACCTGCCCCATCTGCAGGTCGGTGAGGCCGAGGGCCGGCATCATCTGGCGCGCGGCGACGGAAATATTGACGCGGTCCAGATAGGTGACCACGCTGATCAGAAACAGCAGGGCGAGAATGATCCAGCGCGAGCGGGCCTGTCCGGGAAGTTGGGTCGGATGCACGGTGACGCATTATACGGCGATGCCGGCGTCGCTGCCACGCCTGAGTCCCGGGCGCCTCCTAGCTTTCCTCCCGGCGTTTTTGTAAGATGCACGCACTGCCTGATGGCCGCGGCTCACGCGCAGGAAGGTGGCAGTCCAAGCGAAGCTCGGATCAAAGACAACCCGAGATTACCTGAGGGTTTCATCCGGCGGCGCCAGTTACAAAAAAACGTAAAGGAGCCGCCGTGCACGTCAAGCGAGGGTTGGAGGAGTGACCGTTCGCCCCAGGACGTTTTTCATCGGTCTCGCGCTTGTCATCGTCATCGGCCTTGTCGTTTTTCTGCTTCCGCTTCTTTCAGACCCCGACCGTCTCAAAACCATCATTCTCCAGCAAGTCGAAGCCGGCCTTGGACGAAAAATCGAGGTCGAGGAGGCGAAGCTGGAATTCTTTCCGCGCCCGCACCTCGAGCTGTCTCGCGTGGTCATCCGGGACATCGGCACCTCGCAGGTGTTTCTCAAAGCCAATCGGCTCGATCTCGTTCTCCGTTCCACCCCGCTCCTGCGCATGCAGGTCGTGGTCAAACGCCTCACGATCGAACAGCCGCAGATCACCCTGCGGCGCGATCAGGCCGGCCTGTGGAATATCCTGGCATCGCAGGGCACGGGCACCGGACCGGAGAGCGCGCTCGGCGATCCGCTCGGTCTCATCCTGCTGATCGAGGAGACGGCGCTGACCGACGGAACCGTGGCCATCGTCGACGAATTCCGCACCGACGGTTTGCGGACGATCGAACTGACCGATCTGAGCGTGGGCGTCATGACGCAACCGCGGGGCGTGCCCGTGGATATCCGCATCACCGGCAAGATACCGACCGGGGTGGATACATCCTCCCTCTCGCTCGCGGGAACCGTCACGCACGCCGCCGGCCAGCCGGTCACTGGCCAGACACCGTCCATGCAGTTCCAGGGCACCGTGGATGTGACGCGCGTCGACTTGCGGCAGATGATGGACTTCTTCGGCCCCCGGCCCGTTCCCAGCCAGGTGGACGGCGTCGCCAATCTCCAAAGCCGGATCGGCCTTATTCCCGGCGTGTCCGGTTACGACATGATCCTCTCCGACATGAAAGCTGCAGTCGACAACCTTGCCATCGCCGGCCAGGCAAGCCTGTCGGGAATCATGACCAAGCAACCGACGTTCTCGCTGACCGTCTCGGCGACGCCGGTGAGCCTGGACGAGCTGCTCACCCGTTTCCCGGCCCAGTGGCTGCCCTCCCAACTTCAGAACATTCTGGCGGAGCGGAGCATCAACGGCCGCGTGGAAGTCGTCACGGCCACCGTGACCGGTTCGACGACGCCCGCCCCCCATGCCTCCGTCACAGGCGAGTTCCGGGTGCTGGAGGGGCAGGCGCTCCTCGGCCAGAGCAAAACCCCTGCAAAGAACCTGGCCGGCACGGTGCTGCTCGATCCCGACCGCCTGCGTGCCGTCGACATCACCGGTGAATACGGCCCGTTGCAGGTCACCGCCGCAAAACTGACCGTTGCATTTCTGGAGCAGGGCCCCTCGCTTGATCTGGATGTCGGCGGCACCTTGCCCATGACGGATCTGGTCGCCACGCTGGCCGGGAGCCTTTCGTCAAGCACCGTGGCCAAACCGCTGGCCCAGCTGCGCGATATCCGGGGGCATGCCACCGTCGCCTTCCGGCTTGCGGGGATGCTGAATCAATCCGACGGTCTGACATTTTCTGATGTCGAGATCGCCCCGGAGAACGTGAGCTTTAAAAGCCCCTCGCTTCCCGACACCGTCAACGGACTGACCGGTCGCCTGACCTATTCGAACGACGTCGTGGAGCTTGATCGGGTGGGAGGCAGTTTCGGACAGGCTCAATTCCAACTGCACGGCGCCATCACGACAAAGGACGCGGCCAAATTTCAGGGATTGAGTGTTTGGACACAAGCGCCGGCGAGCCAGTTTCTCGCGCTGATGACCGGCCGCCCACCGGACACGGCGGCAGTGCAGGGTCCTGTCGTCCTCGCGCTGTCGCTGGCCGGCCCTCTCGCGACGCCGCAGATGAAAGGCGTGGTCGAGCTGCATAATGCCGTCGTCACCGTTCCCGGCTGGCTGCACAAACCGGCCGGACAGCCGGCCGCGCTTGAATTCGACGCCACTCTGTCGCGCGACAGCACGCTGACTGTTTCACGCCTCGACGTCATCATGCCCCCGATCCGCCTGTCGGGAAAGGGGACGCTCAACTTCGAGCCCGTGCTGCGCGTGAGCAGCTCTCTGATCTCCGGGCCGATTCCGCTGAACGGACTTCCACCCGGGATGGTCCTGGGCGGATTCGACTCCGGCACATTGGAAATTTCGTTGGATGTGAGGGGAAAGGGGAAAGACTGGAAAAAATGGGGGATCACCGGCTGGCTGGCCCTGACCGACGGCAGGTTCGCCAGCAAAGCCACCGACCATCCCATGACCGACATCTATTTAAGGGTGCATCTGGTTCGTGCCGGAGCGGACGTCAAACGGCTGGAATTCCGGATTGATGACAGCTTGATCCGGCTTTCAGGAACCGTTCGGCGCTGGCGCACCAAACCGGTCATCACCGTTGCGGTGGAGTCTCCCCATCTGAACTTCGACTTGCTGATTCCAAAGGGGGAACGTTCTCCGGTCCGCGACTTGCTGGAAGGCCTTGCGGCAACCAGTCGCGTGACCGCCACCGTGGACGTCACGTTCGGACAATACAAGCACCTCACGATCAACGACTTGCGCGGACGCATGAACATCCGCGACGAGGTCCTGGACATCAATCAAATCACCGGACAGATCGGCGAGGGGACGCTCAACGGCCGCCTCGTCGTCCGCCTGCCGAAACGCAAACCGGCCGAAGCCGAAGTCACAGTACAGCTGGCATCCATGCCGTACGAAAGGATTCTTCGGCTGTTCGACGACAAACAACGCATCGTTTCAACCGGCGATTTGTTCCTGACGGCGACCCTGCAGGGCAACGGCAGGAACCCGCTCGGCCTGGCCAACACCCTCAATGGAACGGTAGAGTACCAGGTCAAGAACGGCCGGATTATAAAAGGCATCGTGGTTCCGCGAATCCTGACGATTCTCGACATCCCGAACCGGCTGCAGGGGAAAATAAATTTATCTGGGGAGGGCATACCGTTCGACAATGCATCCGCCACGATCGCAATCCGAAACGGCATCGCTACAACGGACAACCTGCTGATCGACAGCCCCGTCGTGAAAATTGCCATGGCCGGTTCCTATGACATCCCGACGGACCAACTCAACATGGAGGCCGTGGTGAGCCCGTTCGGTTCCTACACGAAACTCATCCAGGGCATTCCCTTGTTCGGAAAGCTGTTCAAGGGCGAACGCATGGGCTTCACCACCGCCTTCCTGGACATCAAGGGATCGCTTTCCGATCCTCGCATCGAATCGCATCCGATCAAATCCCTGGGAGCGGGCCTGACCGGACTTGCGCAACTGGCCGCCGATGTCCTGATCAACACGCTCAAGCTTCCGGTTGAAATTCTCGTCCCCGGCGACGAAAAGCCGACGCCGCCACTGTCAGACCGCGTGACGGAAAAACAGCCGCTGGGCGGACAGCCTGCTCCTGCCGCGCCTTGACGCATCGACGGCGCCTATGGCAGCCTTCAAAAAGTGGAGCCGCTCAGCGTCAATCCCGAGCAAGCCCCGCCAGAGAGACGGGGCAGTCGTGGGATTGACCATGCTTCCAACCCGTGTTAGCATCACTTCGCAGAAACTAAAATATGTGTAAACACAACGGGTTAGACCGTTTCGCTGAGAGTGGTTGTCATGGCCAATGACCGAGCCGTTCTGATGATCGCCGCCAGCGAGACGGATGCCAACCTCTACTACGCTACACGGTTCATCGCACCCGACCCCTTCGTGTTCCTGGAAATCGGCGAATCGCGCATCCTGGTCATGAGCGATCTGGAAATGGAGCGTGCCCGGCACCAGTCGTCCGCCGACACAGTCCTGTCCTACGCCGAACTCGAGCGGCGCGTGCGCGCGCAGGGGACGGCGGCGCCGGGAACGGCCGACATCGTGCACGCCGTCCTGCAGGACCACGGCATCAAGCAGCTGCTGGTGCCGGCAAATTTTCCCTACGGCCATGCCGCAAAGCTGCAGGCGCTGGGATACCAGATCGAGACCAAGCGCGAGCCGTTTTACGAGCGGCGGGCCGTGAAGTCCGGCGAGGAGGTCCGCCACATCGAGGAGGCCCAGCGGGCGACGGAAGCCGCCGTCGCCGCCGCGCACGACGCGTTGCGGCGGTCGGACATCCGCGACAACCTGTTATGGCTCGACGGCGCCCCCGTGACGTCCGAACGGATCAAGAAACTCATCAACGTCACGTTGATGGAACGGGATTGCGTGGCCCAGCACACGATCGTCGCCGGCGGGGACCAGGCCTGCGATCCTCATGACGAGGGGAGCGGCCCTCTCCCAGCTCATCGCAGCATTATTTTCGATGTCTTCCCGCGCTCGGCCGCCACGCGCTACTTTGCCGACATGTCCCGCACGGTCGTGCGCGGCACGGCCTCAGCGGAGCTCCGGCGGCTGTACCAGACCGTCAAAGACGCCCAGGAAGAAGCCATCTTCAGGGTTCGTGCCGGGGCCGACGGCACCAAAATTCACCAGGGCATCTGCGACCGGTTCGATGCGGCAGGATACGCCACCGGTCTCGTCAACGGGCGCATGCAGGGATACTTCCACGGCACCGGGCACGGGGTGGGGCTGGATATCCATGAACACCCCCGCATCAGCCGGAACGGCTCGATCCTCCAGGAGGGGGAAGTCGTGACGGTCGAACCGGGGCTCTATTATCCCGGGCTCGGCGCCGTGCGCATCGAAGACATGGTGCTCGTCACCAGGGACGGCTGCCGCAATCTGACCGACTATCCCAAAACGTTCGAGCTGGGGTGATCGCGCGTGGCGGGCGCCGTCCCGCGCTTCACGCCTGACGTGTCACGCTTCACGTAATTTATGCGCCTGGCCTTTCTTATCCAGCGGTTCAACCCGGAAGTCGACAGCCATTCCAGCACGCGCCGCTACCACCTCGATGTCGGACGCGGGACGACCGTGCTCGATGCGCTCATCCGCATCAAAAACGAACACGACGGCAGCCTCGCTCTTCGCTATTCCTGCCGGTCGGCAATTTGCGGCTCCTGCGCGATGGAGATCAACGGGTCGGAAAAGCTGGCCTGCCGCACCTCGGTCCGCAGGGAATGGGAACGGCACGGCATGGTGACGGTCGCGCCGCTTCGAAACCTTCCGGTCATCAAAGACCTGACCGTCGACATGTCCTCGTTCTGGGGCAAAATCCGTGACGTGACTCCCTGGCTCACATCGGCTCCGCAGAACGCAGGCCGTCCGGACATCGCTCAACGGTCGCCGTCTCCCGCAAGTTCTCACTTTCATAACGTCGATGCCTGCATCATGTGCGCGGCCTGCGTCGCGGCATGCACCGTCCATGAAGTCTCGAAGGAGTTCGCAGGTCCGGCCGCGCTCGCCAAGGCGGACCGGTTTCTCGAGGACCATCGTGAACCGATCGAGGCGAAGCGTCACCGACTAACCGTCCTGGAGCAGGAACACGGCATCTGGGATTGCACGCGTTGCAACTTCTGCGTGGAGGTCTGTCCCAAGGACGTCAAGCCGATGGAGGCCATCATCCGGTTACGACGATCGGCGCTCGCCGCCGGCCTGACCGCGACCGGCGGCGCGCGCCATATCACGGGATTCGCGGAACTGGTCCGGCGGCATGGACGGCTCAACGAAGCCCTTATGCCGCTCAAGATCCTCGGATTCAATCTGCGGCGCCTCTTCACCGTGCTTCCGCTCGGCCTCGCGATGGCGCGTAAGGGCAAGGTGCCGAACCCGTTTGCCGCGGCCATACCCGGCGCCGCGCGGATCCGCGATATCTTCGCCGCATCCAGGCGGCATCCCGGCGCGCCATGACATCCTCCTTCCGGTTCCTGGAAGACATCGCGCTGGCCGACTCGGCCTTCGAAGCCCGCGGGGACAGCCCCTCCGAACTGTTTGCCGCATCGGCCCGAGCGGTCATCGAAACCATGGTTGCCCCGCAAACGGTTTCTTCCACGTGCACCAAAGCGATCACGCGGCACGATCGAAGCCTGGAGGAGCTGCTGTTCGACTGGCTCGCCGACATCGTCTATCTCAAGGATGCCGAGGGGCTGGTTTTTCAGGACGTCGTCTGCACGGTCGAGAAGCGCCAGGCGGACGGGGACTGGCAACTGAACGGAACCTTGACCGGGGAGCCCATCGATCCGGCGCGCCATGAACTGCGCGCCGACATCAAAGCCATCACCAAGCATCGCTACGAGGTCCGGCAGGACAACGGCGGCTGGATCGCCACGGTGGTCATGGACATTTAACCCGGATTTGTCGTGAATCTGCAAACCCACATGACCGTCAACCGGATCACGGACCAGATCTGGGAGATTCCCGCGTCCGAAAAACCCGGGATGCTGGTCCCGGCCCGCATCTATGCCACGGAAAAGATCCTGACGGCCATGGACCGCGGTGTCTTCGAACAGGTCACGAACGTGGCCTGCCTGCCGGGCATCCGGCGGTATGCCCTCTGCATGCCGGACGGCCACTGGGGCTACGGGTTTCCGATCGGCGGCGTCGCCGCCTTCGACCGCGACACCGGCGTCATTTCTCCTGGCGGTGTCGGCTACGACATCAACTGCGGCATGCGCCTGATCCGGACCGACCTCACGCTGGCCGATGTGGCGCCACGGCTCGAGCGCCTCATGACGGAGCTGTTTCGCCGCGTGCCTGCGGGAGTCGGCTCGAAGGGATTCATCCGTCTGAACCGGCCCGAATTCGATGAGGTCATGCGCAAGGGAGCCCGCTGGTGCGTTGAGCGGGGCTACGGATGGCACCATGATCTGGAACGGATCGAGGAGCACGGCTGCATTCCGGGCACAGACCCCTCGAAGGTCAGCGATCACGCGGTCGAACGGGGCATCAGCCAGCTCGGCACACTCGGATCGGGCAATCATTACCTGGAAGTGCAGGTGGCGTCCGACGACCGGATATTCGACAAGCCGACTGCGGCAGCTCTTGGAATCACCGGCCATGACCAGATCGTGGTGATGGTGCACTGCGGTTCGCGCGGGTTCGGCCATCAGGTCGCAAGCGACTATCTGAAGGTTTTCGAGAAAGCCATGCGGCGTTACGGCATTACCGTCAAGGACCAGCAACTGGCCTGCGCCCCTTTCAGATCGCCGGAAGGACAAGACTATTTTGCCGCTATGAACTGCGCCGCCAACAGCGCCTTTGCCAACCGGCAGGTCATCACCCATCAGATCCGGGAAGCCTTCAGCGCGGTGTTTGAGCGGCCGGCTGAATCGCTCGGCATGGACATCGTGTACGACGTCGCGCACAACATTGCCAAAATCGAGCGGTACGCGGAAGGGGAACTGGTCGTGCACCGTAAAGGGTCGACGCGGGCCTTCGGACCGGGCCGGCCGGAGCTCCCGGAGATTTACCGGCAGACCGGTCAGCCGGTCATTTGCGGAGGCTCCATGGAGACCGGCTCCTATCTGCTCGTCGGGACCGACCAGGCCATGCAGCAGACGTTCGGCTCGACCATGCATGGATCGGGACGGACGATGTCCCGCGCGCAGGCAAAGCGGTCGGTCCGCGGCGAACAGCTGCAAAAACAGATGGCCCAACGGGGCATCATCGTCAAAGCCGTCTCGATGAGCGGGCTGGCGGAAGAGGCCGGCTTCGCGTATAAAAACATCTCCGACGTCGTGGAGGCAGTCGACGCGGCCGGCATCACCAGGAAAGTTGCGGAACTTCGCCCGATCGGCAACATCAAGGGATAGGAACGACGGATGGACCTGGCAATCGGATCGAACAGTTTCCGCAACACCAACGGCGTGCTGGCGATTCACGGGAAAGAGCAGATCGTGCTGGAGATCGCGCCTGAAAGCGAGCAACTGCTGCTGACGATGGACCTCTATAACGCCTCGGGGCATCAGGTCGCCCACCTGCGCCGCAACGAATGGAAATTCAACCTGGACGATCGGTTTACGTTCAGCGCAACCGCTTCGTCCCCGTCACTCTACGGCGGCGCCCCCTGGCTCAAGCTCGACGACAAGGAAACGGGGAACATGGTGCTGGAAGCCAGCGTGACGGACCCCGACAAGGTGCAGATTCTCGAGGGCAGACTGTATACGCATAAGGGGCAACTGCTGGAAATCACGTCCCACCTCTGCCGCATTGCCGGCGTCGTCACGATGTTCGGCGATACGCGGGATGCGCGCGGAGGCGCCATTGTCATCGGCTAGCGCCGCTGCAGCCGCTTCGCTTCTGATCGCGCTGCTGTTCGTTGCCTGCACCAGGCCGGTCCAATTCGTCAATCTTCAGAGCGGCGCCGCGCTCACCGGCACCCACAGCCTGTGGCATCGATCGATCACCGTATTATTGCCGACCGGGGAAACCGTCACCGGGACCTATACGAAGCTGACGGCCACCGACATAGGTCCCGAGTCGCTATTTTTTGGAGCCAATGCCGGAGAGCTGCTGGGCCTGCATGCCGTCGAACGGGTCTATGGCTACGTCAGGCTGACAGGGGAACAGGGGAGTGTCGTGGAAATGATCTTTACCAGCGACTGGCTCGGCCATGGCTATGGCGTCGCCAGGACCAGCCTGAAGGAAGAATATCGCGTGACGTTTTGATCGTGACAGGCGGGAGATACGCCGAGCTATTTATTCCGCATCTTCACTGTAATGGCACTGATGTGATCCAGCCGGACAATGGCGTCGAAAAACTCCTTGCCCGTCAGCTCAGTGATATAGAGCGTCGTCGCGCCGACTTTGTTCACCACGCCTTGCAACTCACCGCCGCCGATTAAACTCAGGGTCACGCGTTCGCCCGGAAATTTTTCAAGGTTGACGCGGATGGATTCCGGAGAATTGAGATCGAGGTCGTTGACCTTTACCGATGACATAGGGCGTCCTCCAAGTGAGGCCTGCCGCACGATTGTCGTCAAGCAGAGCGCAGGAGTCAAGACGCGGTGCGCGCCGAAGGAAGGAGCGGCGGCACGCTGAAACAATGCGGCATACTAAAAAGCAAGCGGGGCCACCGTTCCGAACGGTGGCCCCGCCTGGGCGCTTGGGACGCCTCATGGATTCTTATGCATGGCTGTCGCTACCCGCCGATCGGTTTGGATCAGGCTCTGACCGGCTTGTCTGGAGTAGCCTGACTGAGACAGGCTGAGACGCATTCGTTGCGGTTACGGGTCCCGAAGGACAGCGGCCAAAGGCCGTTACGCAAAATGCCCCGTACTCCAGTGCCGAAACGGAAGAGCCCTCTCACGCGCAAAGGGTGGCCGTCGGCAAGTCCAAGTGATCCGGTGGAGTGAGTTCGGTCATGCCCAACCCTCCTTTCCATCTGCCCGAGTGACTCGGGCGCGGTAAGTCGGTAGGTGAGATGGTCAAAGCCTACGCTTCGCGAAGCGATTCCGCAAGACCCCCACGAAAATAAATTTCACATGCGGAAACGCAACAACTATGCCAGGCATTCTCCAAGCAACCGGTCGTGACTTCCCTTGCCTGTGTCGTTATACTCTGGCCGCGATGAAGAATGTGACTGTCCGTTCTTGATAGGATTACATGACTATGCCGAAGTACGCCCTCTATCCTGGCTGCGCCGCGCAGGGTGCCACACCCGAGCTCTATCAATCCACCATGGCCATCATCGGCCGGCTGAACATTGAGGTCGTCGAGCTGAAGGCCGCAGCCTGCTGCGGCGCCGGAGTCGTCACCGAGGCGAACCCCGAGACGGCATTGGCGCTGAACGCCCGCACCTTCGCGCAAGCCGAGCAACTCGGACTGGACGTTATGACGATCTGCGGCACCTGCCAGGGTGTCATGGGCGCCGCCAATCAGCGTTTGAAGCAGGAACCCGGCCTTCTCGAGCGCATCAATAGACTGCTGGCGCCGGAGGGACTGGCCTATCGCGGCACGGTCCAGGTGAAGCACCTGCTCTGGATCATCGTTCGCGACATCGGGCTCCACGAATTACGCCGTCACATCCGCGTTCCCTTCAAGGATTTCCGCGTGGCTCCATTCTACGGCTGCTACATCCTCCGGCCGTCCTGGGATGTCGGCTTCGAGGATCCGGAGAATCCCTCGTCGCTGGAGAAGGTGATCCAGGCGGTGGGAGGCGACTCGATCTCTTACGCGGGACGGACGAAATGCTGCGGGTTCCCGATCATCCTGGAAAAGGAGCAGATCGCCGTGACCATGGCCGGGGCGAACATGAAAGAGGCCAAAGAGGGAGGCGCTGACTTTATGGTCACCCCCTGTCCACTGTGCCATATGAGTCTGGATATCTATCAGGAGCGGGCGGGGAAGGCCATCGGCGCCAGGCTGGATCTGCCGATCCTGCATCTCCCCCAACTCATCGGCTTGGCGATGGGCATCCCCACCAAGGAACTGGGACTGTCACGCCATCTCATCCCCGTGGATTCGATACTCAAACGGATGGAAAAGCAAGGAGCACCTGTCCATGAAAGTCATTAATATTTCAGATTATCAAAAGTTTAGCTCAGAAAAGATGAAGAAGAACAACATCTTTCAAACCGCTCGATTCTTTTGTGACATCTACTGCTTCGAGCCGGGACAGGCGCAGATAGGGCACATTCACGGAGAACAGGACAAGGTCTATATAGTGCTGGAAGGAAAGGGGACTTTCCAGGTCGGGAACGAGAAACAGATCCTGGGACCTGGTGACGGGACGATTGCGCCGGCGGGAGAAGAACACGGCGTCCACAACCACACCACCGCCAGGCTCAAAGTGCTCGTCTTCGTCGCGCCCAATCCCTAACGGTTTCCGACATTCAACGGCACGGTGACGGTGATGGCTCCGGCCAGATCGCCCTCGCGGGCGCCCTCTTTCGGGTATCCGGAAATATCCTGTTCTCCCTTTGGCTCGCCGTGACACTTGAGGCAGTCTTTCACGTAATAAATCGGCATCACGACCCTGAGCGTCCGTCCCTTGTCGGTTAGTTCGCTGACATAGGCCTGCGCATTGGGCCTCCCGGACAGCCATTTCAACACGGATGCCTCGTAATCATCCGGCTCGTTCTTCGGATTACGCGGCTTGAGCGTCGTCTGCTTCAGTCGCACGTGCGACTGGCCGGTGAATCGTCGCGCTGCCTGGCTGCCGTACGTCGCAGGAATGAAATTCTTGTATCCGATGCCCCGCTGATTGATCACCACCTGCGCCTCCCGCACCACTTCCTTGCTCGCCAACACGAAGGCCGGCAGCAACTCTTTCGCCAAGGGTGGAATCAGGATGGAGGAGGGTGTAGCGGCCAGCGTCCGGAGATCGATGGCCGTTTCCTTGCGGAACTCCACGATGAGCTGCTGCTCGAACACGTCTGGGGTGAATCCCTTGTCGCCTTTGTGCGGGTCATCGATCATGGTCTGGTTCTGGTCGATGACCAGACGTCCCGCCCGCATCAATTTGGCCAGCAGCCGTGCAGTCTCTTCCGCCTCGGCCCGCTCTACGGCCCGGGCCTCGCGTACGTCCGTTACGCCCCACGCCAGCAGCCCAGACGCCAGCAGGGTGGCTATCAGTGTTCCCGTATTCATGTTACCTCCGTGCAGTGCTCAACGCATACGGTCCGCGCGGCACGCTCCTTGACTGTAGTGCACGACCATCTTTTCCACATCGAACGGCAGCCCTTCGGCGGCCGCCCGCCTGGGAAAGGCGTAGGATTCGTCCATCCACCGGGCGCGCATGCGTTCCAACTGGCCCGACTCGTCCAGCCTGAAAATCACTCCGTTGACGAACCAGCGGAGGCGATAGCTCCCTTCCGACATCACGACGGCGTATTGCGCGTGTGTCAGAAAGAACGGCTTCCCGTCGGCCTGCGTAATCAACTGCCACTCTTTCTTGACACGGGTCACCATATACTCCAGAACCGGCCTGGCGCCAAGAATCACGTCGATCCCCTGATCGACGACGGCTTCGGCAGACTCGAACGCGGCCGGCAGGGAATCGCACCGCACGATCCGGCTGGATTTTAAATTGGCGGCCGCATAGTGCTGCGAGGCCGTGCCGTCTTGCACGGCAACGGCCAGTCCGTCCAGTACCTGCGCGCCGGCCTGCGCGCCGGGCACCCCCTCGGACGGGGGCTGAAGGCGTTGACGGATGCGATCGGAAACGTCCGGCCGCCGCGTGATGCCGGCGAGCCCGCCATGCTGAAAATAGGGAATGGAATAGGCGAAGCCGGCCCAGGCCGGCGCCGGTACGTTGGAGGGCACCGCGGACACGAACAAGTCCAGCTTGCCTTCACTCAGCTGTAAAAATAGATCCCGAAAGCGGACGAGGTGCAGGACTGGCGTGACCGGCCGCCCGCACTGTTGCGACAAGGCATCCACGATGTGCCGGACGAGCTCCACATCCAGGCCGGTGATGCGCGATCCTTCATCGGTCCAGATGGCGGGAAACACGAACGGCCGGAACGGCTCCACGGCCATCCCGACATGCACCCGCTGCAAGCGGCAGATTGCGTCCAGCTCGTCGGTGGCGGCCGGGGCCACATACTGCAGCGCGTCGTACACAAGGCCGCAGCCCTGGAGCGACAGCCACGCCAGCGCCACGCAAAGCAGCGCCCAGCGGGGAGCCGCGTTCACTCCTCCCACACCGGAATCCCGCCGGTTCATGGTTAAAACCGAATTCCCGTCGTCATGACCCATTGCTGCGAAATGCCGTCCACCCCTCGAAAGTTGACCTGATACTGGCTGTACTCAAGCGCCACGTCGAGCGACACGCCGAACGCCAGCGGAAACCGCACGCCGAGCTGGCCGCCGAACTGATACCCCGGGCCGCTGGCGCCGCGGCCGGGAACGATCCCTCCGGCAAGCAATCCCAGATAGGGAACGGCGCGGTCTTCCAGCGGGCCGAAGAGGGCGTGCCGGAGCATCCGGTTGATCGGCTTGCCTTCGGGAAAATTCAGCACGTCGATGAAATTGTTCCAGCGGGGGTTGATCAGGATGGCATTCTGATCCGTCGTCACCCCTTGCTCCTGGGCATGGTAACTGAAGTAGCGATACATCGCGCGCACCTCCAGATTGCCGTAGCGCAGGGCGGTCAGGCCCGCTTGAATCGTGATTTCGCGATCATCCGGCGCATACGACTGTTGTCGAAACACCACGTCGAAGTTGATCGGCCTGACCGGAAGAATTTCCAGGGTCGCTTCCTGGGCGAGCGCCGGCGGTGCCCAGGCCAGCACCCCGACCAGGACTGTCAGAAGTCGAAAGAGTAATACGGCAGTCATCATGAAAAAAACGGCGGAGCCGATGAACTCACCGGCTCCGCCATGTGCGCCTCACAGGCTGTTCAAAACTAGTGCGCAGGCTTGGGAACTATCTCCCACGGCACCATCGGCATCAATGGCGCCGGCTTGGCGTCCGGCGACGCCAATAGTACCGCAATGGCCCCGCGCAACGCACCGGTCAAGGAGTGGGTGACGAGCGGGTAGGCGCCGGCCGATTCCACGACCACATCGAACGTCGCCGCGCTGCCCGGCCCAACCACGTAGGTCTGAACGCCGTTCAGCTTATTGCTCGGGTTCCCGCTTTCATAAACATTATCCCAAATCTCACCGATGGGATGGAACGCCGAGAACTCGTTCGGTCCGGCGTTGACAAAATACACACGGACCCGCTCCCCGGGCTTGGCATCCAGTTTCCCTCCGCCGGTCACGAACGGATGGTACTTGAAAATCCCGCCGTTGAAGATCACGTTGTCGAACTTCCGGTCGAACATCGCCTGGACATCATCCGGATTCTTGAAGAACTCGGACTGAACCAGCACGTACTCCCGGTCCGCCTTGGCCCAGGCCTTGGCATTCTTCGGATCGACGATGATCGCGCCGAACATCCCGCGCGCCACGTGCTGAATCATGGGAGGCGCTCCGCAGTGATAGAAGAAGATACCGGGTTTCTTGGCCACGAAGGTATATTCGATCGTTTCGCCGGCATTGATCGCCCGGTAGTTCTTCAAAAAGTCGATCTCGGCCGCATGAAAATCCATAGCATGGGGATATTTATTGCCGGCTGGATTGATCAACTTGAATTTGACCGTATCGCCTTCGGTGACCCGAACCACCGGTCCGGGAACCTGGCCGTTGAAGGTCCAGGCCGCGTAGGTCGTCCCTTCGCCGTCAATGACGACATCTTTCTCGACCGCCGTCATTTCAACCGTGTGCGTCTTGGCCGCCACGGGCGTTTCCGCCAGGACGTTCGGACCAACCAGGAATAGAATTAAAAAAACAGTACGCATGGCACTCCTCCTTGCACAAAATAGACTGCGTGAGGATAGTGCCCCGGGGCGTCATAAAAACATGACGCAGGTCATGTTTGTAAAATTTAGACGGCGTGGGCTCGTTTCGTGGCGGCGCAGGGGGTCGGAGTCGCGAGCTGCTGGAGTTTGGCGAGATTGCGGACGACCAGAGTCTTGGCGGTGCCGGACACCAACTTGTCACGCTTGAAGCGGCCCATGATGCGCGTGGCCGTTTCGACCGTCATCCCGACCATGTCGGCCAGGTCCTGGCGGGTCAACCGGACGGTCAGGCGCACATGGTTGCCTTCGCGCAAGCCGACCCGGCCGGCCAGCTTGACCAGCAGGGCAGCCAGCCGCTGCTCGGCGGGATTCAAGGCCAGCACCTTGGCCGTTTCCTGGGCCTCGTTCAGGCGGGACCCCAGGTACTGAATCACCTGCAATGCCGCGTCAGGATTTCGGCGAAGCAGTTCATAATAACTGTCCCTGCTGAGGCTCAGCACACTGACATCGCCCATCGGCTGGGCGCAGCCGGGATGCGTGCCGTTGTCCAGCACGGCCGCATCGCAGCAGAAGAGATCGCCCGGCATCAATACTTTTAATGTGACCTGCCGGCCCTCGGGAGACGTCTTCACGCACTTGACGGTCCCGGCTTTCAAAATGTGGAAGGATGTGGCCCGATCCCCTTCGCGAAAGATAAATTCATCTTTCCGATAATGGGTCTCCACGACTTCGTCGGCGACTTTGCGGCGCTCGCGATCGCTCAAATGCTCGAAGAGAGGGATTTTCGAGAGGGGATCAGGCTTCATGGCGGTTCGTTTAAAGCAGTTTCTTCACCGTGTCGACAATCGCGCGCGCGCTGAGCCCGAAATGGTCGACGAGCTCGTCGGGCTTCCCGCTGTGCGGGATTTCGCGCACGGCCATCTTGTGGACCCGCACGCCTTCGCTTCCGACCGCCCCCAGGACCGCATCGCCCAGTCCTCCATGTTCATAATGGTCCTCGACCGTGAGGATCCGGTTCTTCGTGGCCCGTGCGCTCTCCAGCAGCGTCAGCCGGTCGAGCGGCACAACGCTATAGAGATCGATGACACGGACGGAAATGCCGGCGGACTTCAACTGGTCATGGGCCTTCAATGCCTCGAACAGCGTCACGCCCGCGGCCACGATCGTGAGCTGGTCGGACGCGCTTTGGCGAAGCACCTTGCATCCACCGATCTTGAACGTCTCCTCGGGGCCGTAGAGGACCGGTGATTTGGGCCGGCCCGCACGGATGTAGACCATGCCCCGATGCGCCGCCGCCGTTTCCACCAATCGATAGGCGCACACGGCGTCCGACGGGTACAGCACCACGACGCCGGGCTGGGCCGCCATCATGGCGATATCCTCGAGCCCCATCTGCGACGGCCCGTCCTCGCCGATGCTGACCCCGACGTGCGTGCCGACCAGTTTGATGTTCGACTGGCTGATCGCCGCCATCCGGATGAAGTCGTAGGCGCGGGTCAGGAAGGCTGCGAAGGTGGCGACAAACGGCACCTTGCCGGTTGCGGCCAGTCCGATGGCGGCGCCGATCATGTTCTGCTCGGCGATGAAATTCTCGAAAAACCGGTCGGGGAACTGCTTGCCGAACTTGTCGGTGAAGGTCGAATTTTTCACGTCGGCATCGAGCGCGACGACGGCTGGGTTCGCCTCGCCCAGCGCCGCGAGCGCCGCGCCGAACGCCTCGCGCGTCGCCACCATCTCGCCGGCTTTGTAGGAAGGGGCGGCCATCGGCCTGGCCGGCTTGACGCCGCCCGACGGCATCGGCGGAATCCTGAATTTCGGAACGGCCGTGGTCGGCTTGATCTGCCGTGACAATGCGTCGATGGCTTTCTGGGATTCCTCCCCCTTCTTCAGCGCCTTTCCGTGCCAGTCCATTTTGTTTTCTGCAAACGAGATGCCCTTGCCCTTGAGCGTCCTGGCCAGCAGAACCGTCGGCCTGCCCTTGGTCTTCGCCGCATCCGCAAACGCCTTCACCAGTGCCGCATGGTTGTGCCCGTCGACGACGATGGCGTTCCAGCCGAATCCGGCCCAACGCGCTTTGTACGCTTTCATATCGTGCTGGAGCATCGTCGGATCGCTCTGCCCCAGGCGATTCACGTCCACGATCGCGCAGAGGTTGTCGAGCTTGAAATGGCGCGCCAGCTCGACGGCTTCCCACACAGACCCTTCCACGGACTCGCCGTCGCCCATCAGCACATAGGTCCGGTAGCCGCTTTTATCGACCTTCTTGGCATTCAACGCCAGGCCGACGCCGGCCGCGAGCCCCTGGCCCAGTGACCCGGTGGCCACATCCACAAACGGAAGACGGGGAGTCGGATGCCCCTCAAGATCCGATTTCAACGTCCGTAGCTTGAGCAGTTCCTTCACGTCGAACAGTCCGGCTTCCGCCCAGGCCGCATAGAGCAGGGGAGCCGCGTGGCCTTTGGAGAGCACGAAACGGTCGTTGTTCGGGTTGCGCGGATTCTTGGGATCGTACCGCATGACGGAGAAAAACAGCGTGGCCACGATGTCGGCCGCGGAACAGCAGCTGGTCGGATGCCCCGTGCCGGATTCCGATGTGGCACGGATGCTCTCGATCCGCAACATCGTCGCCTTGTTGCGCAGCAGGGTTACCAGGGGAGCAGGTACTGAAACCATTGAATCTCCTCGTTAGGTTGAGCAACACATGACGGGATGCACGACGTGAGGGAGCCTAGCAAACACAGACTGAGGGAGTCAATGAGCGGAATTTCTGAAAAATGACGGCAAGAGAAGCGCGAGCGATGAGCGTGCTACGACGGCGCGCGCGTCATGAAAAACCTATATAAAAGGTAGGCATTCAGCGCCACGACAGACGCCAGAATCGTGTAGGCCGCCTCGGCGGGGGCCAGCTTGAGGTCCACGAGCACCCGCGACAAACCAAAGCCGACAATCACCACATCGAAACTCATGCAGATCCGCCGGAACGTTTCCGGCTCCATCCAGCGGATGAGATAGCTGCCGAGGGGAATGCCGAGCAGCACGCTGGGCACGATGTACGGAATAATCTCCATGCTGCCGGCGCTGTAGAGGCCGATGAAAAAATAGGCGACGGCGGTCAGGGAGGACTCCGCGGTGCGAATGACGCTGAGCGCCGCCCGGAAGTCCTGCTTGGCATAGCCCTGATTGTTGAACAGGAGCGCCAGCGGAGGCCCGGAGATCGTCGTCACGGAGTAGAGCGTCCCGATACCCATTCCGAACGGCACACCAATGGCTTTTTCAGCACGGATGGGCTTTCTGATGCCTGCCGTCTGCAGAAGAATCAGCGGCAGGAGCGTGACGTAGGTCACAAACTTGGCCCACCCAGGCTGGACCAGGGAGAGCAGATAACTGCCGATCCCCACGCCGATGAGCACGCCGAACAGCATGGGCAGCACGCGCTTCCAGATGTGCGGGACGCTGTGGCGGTTGATCAGCAGCACGTAACTGTTGATCACCAGCTCCACCAGCACCAGTGCCGGGTTCAACACCCGGTTCGTGTAATAGAGCAGCGCGACGGGGACCGTGATGGAGGAAAACCCGTATCCCAGCGCCCCGTTGACCGTGGCAGCCAGGAACGTGATCGTGATCAGGACAATCAGGTCCGCACTCATGTGGCCTGCTTTCCGGAACCCGCGGCAAAATCGCTGAGCGTGTAATTATCAAGAATCTCGGCGATCGCATTGCGGACGCCCAGCATCGCATGCTGAATCGGACAGTTCTTGGTGTCCGCATAGGGACATTCTTTGCATTTCTGGTACGCCGTCTTGCTCACGCACCCGATCGGGGCAAGCGGTCCGTCGAGAATCCGAATGACTTGGCCGAGCGTGATGGTATCCGGAGACTTCAGCAGACTGTATCCGCCGCCGACACCGCGCCGG
>Ga0155970_137_pt7 | contig 19278 bp, 18 predicted proteins | sample RifCSPlowO2_02_FD_107624 | JGI IMG/M metagenome (GOLD analysis project Ga0155970, IMG submission 107624) | Nitrospirae bacterium RIFCSPLOWO2_02_FULL_62_14
CGGGCGGCGGCCGACGGCAGCCTGCTGGCGGTGACGATCGTCCTGGCCCTGATCGGACTGGTGATGGTGTTCAGCGCCAGCGCCGTGGTGGCGGGGAACCGCTTCCAGGATTCCATCTATTTTCTCAAGCGCCATCTGGCCTGGCTGGCCTTCGGGTTTCTGCTGCTCCAATTGGCGTCGCGGATGGATTACATGGTGTGGAAACGGCTGGCCCTGCCGGCGCTGGGACTGACGGCGGTGCTGCTGGTTCTGGTGTTGATTCCCTCCATCGGCGTGATGGCCAAGGGGGCCCGCCGCTGGATCCGGATGGGCCCGATCTCGGTGCAGCCGGCCGAGATGGTCAAGCTGGCGGTTATCCTTTATATGGCGGCGTATCTCACCAAGCGGGAGGGCCGGTTGACCGAATTCGCGGCCGGATTTCTTCCGCCGCTGGTCGTCGTCGGCCTGCTGGCCGGGCTGGTCCTGCTGCAGCCAGACCTCGGCACCGTCGTCGTGGTCGGCCTGGTGACCTATGCGCTGCTGTTTCTGGCGGGCGCGCGGCTGAGCCATCTGTTCGGCCTCGTGCCGGTCGCGCTGGCCGCCGTCGCCCTGCTGGTCTGGCGATCGCCGTACCGCCTGCAACGCCTGACGACCTTTTTCGATCCCGGGAAGGATCCCACGGGCGCCGGCTTCCAGGTGAACCAGTCGTTTCTGGCATTCGGCAGCGGAGGGGCGTTCGGAGTCGGGCTGGGCGAGGGCCAGCAGAAACTGTTTTTTCTGCCCGAGGCGCACACCGACTTCGTGCTCGCCCTGGTCGGCGAAGAATTGGGACTGGCCGGGACGGCCGCGATCATGGCGTTGTTCGGCCTGCTGGTGTTCAAGGGATTTCAGATTGCGGGACGCGCCCGCGAGCCGTTCGGCCGCCATCTTGCGCACGGTATTACGTTGCTGATCGGATTTCAGGCGCTGATCAACGCGGGCGTGGCCACCGGGCTGCTGCCGACCAAGGGCCTGACGCTGCCGCTGGTCAGCTACGGAGGGTCGTCGCTGCTGGTGTCCCTGCTGGCGATCGGCATTCTTCTGAGCATTTCGCGTGACCGGCAGGGCGGGCGGCAGGCGGGGGTCTATGGACGGAACGGGGCAGCCGCATCGTGAAAACCATCGTGTTCGCAGCGGGCGGCACCGGCGGCCACCTCTATCCGGCCGTGGCGCTCGCGAGGGAATTTTTCCGGCAGGACCCGGACACCCGGATGCTCTTCGTCGGCACGGAACGAGGGATCGAATCGAAGGTTCTGGCGCACGAGGGGTACGAGCTGGCCATGATTGCAGCGCAGCCGGTGATGGGACGCGGTCTCCTGAAGGCGGCGGGCGCCCTGCTCTCGTTGCCGCGGGGGCTCTGGCAATCCGTGGCCCTGCTGCGCACGCGGCGCGCATCGTTCGTGCTCGGGGTCGGGGGCTACACCAGCCCGCCGGTGTTGGTGGCGGCGAAACTGCTCGGCCTGCCACGGGCGATTCTGGAACCGAACGCCTACCCGGGCATGGCCAACAAGGCCTTGGGGCCGATTGCCGATCTGGTGTTCGTCGCGTATCGCGAAGCCGCCGGACATTTTCCCGCAACCAAAGTGCGGGTCACCGGCATGCCGGTGCGGCGCGGGTTTGAAGAACCGTCGGAGGAGGATACGGCCGATACGGTGGCCCGTCGCACGCTGCTGGTGTTCGGCGGCAGCCAGGGCGCGCGGGCGATCAACGATGCGATGGTCGCCGCCCTGCCGCAATGGGCGGCGATGCGCGATCAAGTGGTGATCGTGCATCAAACGGGCGAGGCGGACCATGCGCGGGTGCGGGAGGCCTATCAGGCGGCGGGCGTGCAGGCCGAGGTGGTGCCGTTTTTGTTCGAGATGCCGAAGACGCTGCGTTCCGCGGACCTGGTGGTCTCGCGCGCCGGGGCAATGACGCTGGCGGAACTGACCGTCTGCGGCAAGCCGGCCATTTTGATCCCGCTGCCGCACGCGATTTACCAGCACCAGGCGCACAACGCGCGGGTGCTGGCGGACGCCGGCGGGGCGGTGGTGCTGCCGCAGCAGGAGTTGACGGGGGAGCGGCTGGCGCAGGAAGTCTCGGCGCTGCTGCGCGAGCCGGAGCGGCTGCAGGCGATGGCTGGGCGGAGCCGGGGGATGGGCAGGCCCGATGCCACGCAGGCGATCGTGGGGGAATGTTTGGCGCTCATGAAGCGCAAGGCGAGAGGCGATAGGCAATAGGCAATAGGCGATGGATAAGAGGCTGGGACGACCTTTGCTTTCCCTATAGCCCATCGCCCATAGCCTCGTGCCTGGAGAAATATGTTCAGAAGGATTCAACAGATTCACCTGGTCGGCATCGGCGGCTCCGGCATGAGCGGCATCGCCGAGGTGCTGCTCACGCTCGGGTACAAAGTCTCTGGTTCCGACCTGCAGGAGTCCGACACGACCAGGCGTCTCCGTGAATTGGGCGGAAAGATTTTCATCGGCCATCAGGAGTCGAACGTCGGAGACGCGCAGGTGGTCGTGATTTCCTCCGCCGTGCAGCCGGCGAATCCGGAAGTCGTGGCGGCCAGGGCCAGGGTGATCCCGGTCATTCCGCGGGCCGAGATGCTGGCGGAATTGATGCGGCTGAAATACGGGGTGGCGATCGCCGGCGCGCACGGGAAAACGACCACCACGACGATGGTCGCGACGGTGCTGGCGCAGGCCGGGCTGGACCCCACGATCGTGATCGGCGGACGGGTCAATGCGCTCGGGAGCCATGCCCGGCTGGGACGGAGCGATCTGCTGGTCGCCGAGGCCGACGAGAGCGACGGCTCCTTTTTGAAACTCGCGCCGACGATCGTGGCGGTCACGAACCTCGACCAGGAGCATCTGGACCATTACGGCACGATGGAGCGGCTGGAGCAGAGCTTCCTCGAATTCATCAACCGCGTGCCGTTCTACGGCCTGGCGGTGCTCTGCGCCGACGACGATCACCTCCGGAAAATGCTTCCGCAGGTCGTCCGGCGCTACCAGACCTACGGCCTGCATGACACAGGCGGTGTGACGCCTGACTTCCGCGCGACCGATATCACGATGAAGCAATGGGAGACGGAGTTCCGCGCGTCGTTCAAGGGCAAGAGTCTCGGGCCGTTCCGCCTGCCTGCGCCGGGGGTTCACAACGTCTCGAACGCGCTGGCTGCGATTGCGGTGGGCATGGAGCTGGACGTGCCGGTCGATTTGATCCGGAAGGGCCTGGCGACCTTCGCCGGCGTGGAGCGGCGGTTCCATCTGCGTGGCGAAAAGAACGGCATCATGGTCGTGGACGACTACGGCCACCATCCGACCGAGATCCGCGCCACGCTGGCCGCCGCCAAGCAGGGCTGGAACCGCCGCCTGGTGGTGCTCTTCCAGCCGCACCGCTATACGCGGACCCGCGACCTGGCCGCGGAATTTGCGCACGCCTTCGAACAGGCCGATGCGCTGTTCATGACCGAGATCTATGCGGCCGGCGAGACGCCGATTCCCGGCGTGTCCGGCCGGCAGCTCGCCGAGTCCGTGCGCGCGGCGGGCCATCCGTCGGTGACGTGGATCGAGCAGCGGGCCGAACTGGCTCAGCTCGTACTGCCGGCGCTGCAGCCGGGCGACCTGGTGCTCACGCTGGGCGCGGGAGATATCTGGAAAACCGGGGTCGAGTTGTTGGAGCGGTTGTGAAGCTGGCACTGCTTGCCGGAGGTTGCGTGAAACGTCGGACCGCATCACGGAGAACACCCTCACGATGGACCGCATCGGATGTGCGCGCGGCGGTGGCGGGCCTGCGGGGCGAGGTGATATTCGACGCGCCGCTCAAAGACTACACGTCGTTCCGGATCGGCGGGCCGGCGGACGTGCTGGTCATGCCGGCCGACGCCGAGGACGTCGGCCGGCTGGTCCGGCAGGCGCATGCGGCGGGCATTCCGATCTTCGTGCTGGGCGGCACGAATCTGCTGGTGCGCGATCACGGCATCCGCGGCATCGTGGTCAGCCTGGCGAAGATGAAGGCCGTCAGGGAGGAGCCGGGCCACGTGCTCTACGCCGAAGGCGGCGCCGGAATGCCGACCGTGATGAAGCATGCGACCGGACTCGGGCTGTCGGGCCTCGAGTGGGCGGCCGGGATTCCGGGGACGGTGGCCGGCTGCGTCGTGATGAATGCGGGCACCAAACTCGGCGAGATGCAGGATTGCGTCAAGGCCGTGCGCCTCGTGGATTCGGCCGGCGGGATCGTCGAGTGCCCGGCCTCGGCCATCCGGTTCAGCTACCGGCGGGCGTTGCTGCCGCGGGGCATTGTGGTGGGTGTCTGGATGCAGCTCAAGCCGGCCGCGAAGGAAAAAATCCAGGCAACGGTCAAGGAGTATCTGCGGTATCGAAAAGACACCCAGCCGCTGACGCTGCCCAATGCGGGATGCGTGTTCAAAAACCCGGGGCCCGACCCGGCCGGCCGCGTGATCGAAGCGGCGGGACTCAAGGGCGCGCGGATCGGCGACGCGCAGGTGTCGGACAAGCACGCGAACTTCGTCGTGAACCTCGGCCATGCGAAGGCGGCCGACGTGATTGCGCTGATCAAGAAAGTCGGGCGCACGGTCGAGGAGCGGACGGGCCTGACGCTCGAACTGGAACTGAAGATCGTCGGGGAACCGTGAAGGCCCGTTTTTCTAGTTTATGTGGTTTGTTTGGTTTCTTTGGTTCGACGAGTAACAACCAGACAAACCAGATGAACCAGACAAACCAGATGAACCAGATATGCCACTGACAAGGGCGCGCATCGGGGTCCTCATGGGCGGACGGTCGTCGGAGCGGGAGATTTCGTTGCGGACCGGGCAGGCCGTGCACCGGGCATTGCTCCGCCGCGGGTACCGGGCGGTTGCGATCGACGTGGGTGATTCGCTCTTGAAGCAATTGCAGGCTAGGAAGGTGGAGATGGCGTTCGTCGCGTTGCACGGACCGGGCGGGGAAGACGGCACGATTCAGGGATTTCTGGAGACCATCGGCATGCCCTACACGGGTTCCGGCGTCAAGACGAGCGCGATCGCGATGCACAAGATTACGGCCAAGACGCTGCTGGCCTGTCACGGCATTCCGGTTCCGGATGGCACGGTCGTCCGCAGGGGCGAGACGGCATCGAAGCCCGCCCGGCTGAAGTGGCCGGTGATCGTGAAGCCGGCGGCGGAGGGGTCGACAATCGGCATTTCAATCGTCCGGAAGGCATCCGAGTGGCGCGCGGCGCTCAGGCGCGCGCACGCGCATGACCGCGAGGCGATCGTGGAAGCCTATATTCCCGGCCATGAGGTGACCGTCTCCGTGCTCAAGGGAGCGAACCGGTCGCGGGCGCTGCCCACGATCGAGATCGTCGCGCCCGGCGGGTTTTACGATTATGCCGCCAAGTACACCAAGGGACGCAGCCGCTACCTCTGCCCGGCGCCCCTGCCGGCCGGCGTCAACCGGCAGGTGACGGATCTGGCGGTGCGGGCCTGCGACATCCTGGGCTGCGACGGCGCGGCGCGGGTGGATTTCCGGGTGACGCCGCGCGGCAGGCCCTATGTCCTGGAAGTGAACACGATTCCCGGCATGACGGAAACCAGTTTGCTGCCGATGGCGGCGGCGAAGGCGGGAATCGATTACGACACGCTCACGGAACGTATTTTAGAGTCCGCGCTGCGTCGCGCGAAGGAGGCACGATGCTGAGGAGACCGGCGACGGCAGGAATCGGACGTACGAAGCGGCCGCGTCCGAATCTGGAGCGGTATCCGGCGCGCGCGTCGGCGCGGCGGGAGCACGGGGGACGGCTCCGGCGCATTGCGCGTGCGGCGCTCTGGACCGCGGCGGCCTCCCTGGGCGCATGGACGGCGGTGCAGGCCTATATTGCGGCGGGACCGGTTGTTGCCGGCTGGTTCGAGATTCGTGAGGTGAGAGTGACCGGTCTTCGGACCGTGACGCGCGAAGACGTGATGAAACGGTTGCAGCTGGATTTCCGCGCCACGCTGCTGTCGGTCAGCCCGGCCCATTTGGAGTCGCGCGCTGCGACGCATCCGTGGATCAAGTCGGCGGCGGTCAGCCGTCTGCCGATGCATGTGTTGTCCGTGGAGATCACCGAGCGGCGTCCGGCGGCGGTGTTGAAAGCGGCGTCCGCGAACTACCTGCTGGACGAGGAGGGGGCGGTGCTGACGGCGATGGCGGAGCACGAGTACGAGGATCTGCCGGTGGTGATCGGGGTCGACCCCGGGCGGTTGCTGCTCGGCGACGACCAGTTGCGCCGGACCGCGCAAAACGCGGTCAGGCTGGGGGGATTGCTGGCGCAGTCGCTGGACGGCCGTCCCGAAGTGGACATGAGCGACCCGGAGCATGCGGTGGCCTACGTCCAGGGCATGCGGTTCAAGTTCGGGTCCTGGCCGTTCGACGAGCAATGGGAGCGGTACCGCGCAACGGAGCCGGCGCACCGGGCCGGCGCGGCGCGGGGGCCGCGCGACATCGATTTGCGATTTTCCGACAAGGTGATCGTGCGCGAACGGGAGCAGTTGTCATGATCGATCGAAGACGGCAACTCGGCGGCATGAACAGGTACGGGAGGGGGTGACCAGCATGGCCAGACGGGATCATATCGTGGTGGGGTTGGACATCGGGACGACGAAGATCTGCGCCATCGTGGCCGAGGTGACGGAGGAAGGCACGGTGAACATCATCGGGGTCGGATCCAATCCGTCCCGCGGTTTGCGCAAGGGCGTCGTCGTGGATATCGAGAGCACGGTCGAGTCCGTCAAAAAGGCCGTGGAGGAAGCGGAGCTGATGGCGGCGGTCCAGATCAATTCGGTCTACACCGGCATTGCCGGAAGCCACATCAGCGGCGTGCATTCGCGGGGCGTCGTCGCGCTGAAGAAACAGGAAGTCACCCGCGCGGACATCGACCGCGCAATCGAGGCGGCCCGCTCCATGGCCGTGCTGGGGCCGGACCGGCGGCTGCTGCACGTGATTCCGCGTGAATTCATGGTGGACGACCAGGACGGCGTCCGCGAGCCGCTGGGGATGTCCGGTTCGCGGCTCGAAGTGGACGTGCAGATCATCACGGGGGCGGTGACGTCGGCGCAGAACATCGTCAAGTGCGTCAACCGCGCCGGCCTGGACGTGGTGGACATCGTGCTCCAGCCGCTGGCCTCGAGCGAAGCTGTGCTGAGCCAGGAGGAACGGGAGCTGGGCGTGGCGATGGTGGATCTGGGCGGCGGCACGACCGATCTGGCCATTTTCGTGGACGGGAGCATCCGCCACACGGCGGTGCTGCCGATCGGCGGGCAGAACGTCACGAAGGATATCGCGATCGGGCTGCTCACCTCGCAGACGGAAGCGGAGAAGATCAAGATCAAGCACGGCATCGCGCGGGTCGACATGGTCAAGGACAACGAGACGCTGGAGGTGCCGAGCATGGGCGAGCGTCCGGCGCGCACGGTGTCCCGGCGCGAGCTGGCCGAGGTCATCGAGCCGCGCGTGGACGAGATGTTCGAGATGGTGCGTCACGAGATCACGCGGGCCGGCTACGAAGGCATGCTGGGGGCGGGCGTGGTCATCACCGGCGGGACCTCCATGCTGGAGGGAATGCCGGACGCGGCGGAGCGGATGCTGAACCTGCCGGCGCGGCGCGGCGTGCCGCACGGCGTGGAGGGGTTGCGCGACATCGCGGGCACTCCGATGCATGCCACCGGCGTCGGCCTGATCCTGCACGCGTGCCATCACTCGGACGAGATGGTCACCGCCGGCGGCCGCAACGGGCGCCGGGTCGGCCGGGTGTTCGGGCGGATGAAGGAATGGATGCTGGAGTTTTTCTAAACAAACGGGCAGCGAACGGCGGGCAGCAGGCAGCTTGCCATCAGCTAAAAGGAGGAGACCATATGTTCTCACTACACGAAGGCGACGTGATGCCGGTCCACATCAAGGTCATCGGTGTCGGCGGAGCCGGGTGTAATGCCGTCAACACGATGATCCAGTCCGGTCTCAAAAACGTGGAGTTCATCTCGGCCAACACCGACGTCCAGGCGCTGGGACGGGCCCAGGCCTCGTTCAAAATTCAACTGGGGCCCGAACGGACGAAAGGCCTGGGGGCAGGAGCCAGGCCGGAGATCGGCAAGGAATCGGCGCTGGAAAGCCGCGACCAGATCCGTGAATGCCTGGAAGGGGCCGAGATGGTGTTTGTCACCGCGGGGATGGGCGGCGGGACGGGGACCGGCGCGGCGCCGATCGTCGCCGGGATCGCGCGCGAGATGGGCATCCTGACCGTCGGCGTGGTGACCAAGCCCTTTCAATATGAAGGCCATCGCCGGATGAGTTACGCCGAGGAAGGCTTGCGCGAGCTGCGCCGGCATGTGGATACGCTGCTGGTGATTCCCAATCAGCGGCTGCTCGGCATCGTGGATAAATCCACGCCGCTACTGGAGGCGTTCAAGGTGGCCGACGATGTCCTGCGGCAGGCGATCCAGGGGATCGCCGACGTCATCACGACGGCGGGCCACGTGAACGTGGATTTCGCGGACGTCAAAACCGTCATGACCTTCACCGGCCGGGCGGTGATGGGCATGGGCGTGGCGCGCGGACCCAACCGGGCGCAGGAAGCGGCGCAGAAGGCCATCAACAGCCCGCTGCTGGAAGACGGCAGCGTGACGGGCGCGCGCGGGGTGCTGTTGAACATCACGGGCGGCGCCAACATGACGCTGCACGAAATCGGCGAGGCAGCCTCCATCATCCAGGATGCGGCCGATCCGCAGGCCAACATCATCGTCGGCCAGGTGATCAATGCCGACATCAAGGAAGACCTGATCGTGACCGTCGTGGCCACCGGGTTCGAGAAGGACGAACCGCCCGCCAGGCTGTCCGCCGGCGCGCGAGCGGCGGCGCCGTCCCAGGCGGCGGCCGAACCGGCACTGGCCGGCGTGCGCGACGCGGGCGGCGACGAGCAGAGCAAGCAGATCGAAAAGCCGGCCTTCCTGCGCCGGTTTACGAGCAAGCGCGAGACCCAGGAGCGGTTGAGCCTGACCACGGAGGATCCGTGGGATGTGCCGACGTTCCTGCGCAAGCAAAGCAACTAGTGGAGCGGGACGATTGACGGGCGGGCACGGCGGCCATGTTGATTACGGTGCCGGGATTTGCCGGTGTCCGGCAGGGCGTGCAGCATTTTTTCGGGACGAGGCACGATGTGCCCGGGCCGGACCGGTCCGCGCTCGTGGTGGTGTCGGTCAAGCAGGTGCATGGAACGGACGTGCTGATCGTCGATCATCCGGTCTCCGGCGCGCCGGCAATCGAAGGCGGATGGGATGCGCTGGTGACCGATCAGCCGGGCGTGTTGCTGACGGTCCGGACGGCCGATTGCGTGCCGGTGCTGATTCACGATCCCGTCCGTAACATCGTGGCGGCCGTGCACGCCGGGTGGCGCGGCGCCGTGGCCGGCATCGTGCCGAAGACCCTTGCGGTGATGGCGCAACGGTTCGGATCGCAGCCGGCGTCGCTGAGCGTGAGCATCGGTCCGTCCGCCGGCTCCTGCTGCTACGAGGTGGATGAGCCGGTCCTGGGGCGGCTCCGGGACAGTTATCCGGACTGGCGCAGCCTCGTGCAGGAAACGGGGACGGGCACCGCAAAGCTCAACCTGCGCGGGCTCGTCCGCGGCCAGGCGCAATCGGTCGGAGTGCGGGAAGACGCCATTCACAGCGTCAGCCTCTGCACCATCTGCCTTCCCGACCTCTTTCATTCCTATCGGCGCGAGGGAGTCGTTCGCGGCATGATGGTCAGCGGCATCATGCTGTCCGTCCGGCGGCGGACGGCCCGCCGCCCGCGCGGGAAACGCCGGGCCGACTGACAACGCACCGCTCTTCCGGTACAATAGCGTTCAACAACGCAGCACGATGAGCGATGAACGATGAGTCCGACTCAGCATTCAGCATGCAGCGCCCGGCACCGGATTCTGACCGCATTGCCGGACATGTGCGTGACATTGTCGACCGGATCGGCCGGGCCGCGCTTCGCGCCGGCCGCCGCCCCGAGGCGGTCCGTCTCGTGGCCGTGACCAAATCGGTGTCGGTGGAGCGCATCCGCCAGGCGATCGATGCCGGGGTGAGGCTGATCGGAGAGAGCCGGCTGCAGGAAGCCGTGCCAAAAATTGGCGCGCTGAGCGGAGCGCGCGATGTCCGGTGGCACTTCATCGGGCAGTTGCAGCGGCGGAAGGTCAAGACGGTCGTCGGAACGTTCGAGATGATTCATTCGGTGGACAGCGTGGACTTGGCGGCCGAAATCGACCGCCGCGCGGGGGAAGCCGGGTTGCAGCAGGACGTGCTGCTCGAAATCAATGCCGGCCGCGAAGTGACGAAGACCGGCTTCTCGCCGGATGGGGCGGCTGACGCCGTGACGGCGCTCGAGGCGATGCCGAATCTTTCCGTCAGGGGGTTGATGGTTATTCCACCGCCCGGGCCGGACGCGGAAGCGTCGCGCCCCTATTTTCGCGCGCTGCGCGAACTGGCCCGTTCGCTGGCGAGCCCGCGGCTCACACGGGTCCGGATGGAGGAACTCTCCATGGGCATGTCCGGTGATTTCGAGGTGGCGGTCGAGGAAGGCGCCACGCTGGTTCGAATAGGAACGGCGATCTTTGGAGAGCGGCATGGCTAAATCCGGGAAGGCGGCCACGATTGCGATGATCGGGTCCGGTCAGATGGGCGAAGCCCTGATCGGCGGCTGGCTGGCGGCCAAAACGGTCCCGCCGGAGGCGTTGTTCGCCACGGACGCCAGCGCCGAACGGCGCGACGTGATGAAGCGTCGGTTCGGGATTCGCACCGGATCGGAGAATCGCGAGGCGGCGTCCTGGGCCGACGTGGTGGTGCTGGCGGTGAAACCCCAGGTTCTCGACAAGGTGGTGAAGGACCTGTCGCCGGCGCTGGCGGGCAAGCTGATCCTCTCGATCGCCGCCGGCGTCACGATCGACCGTCTCGCCAGGCTGGCCCCGAAAAGCGCGCGCGTGGTGCGCGCGATGCCGAACACGCCGGTGCTGGTCCGCGACGGGGTGTCGGCGCTGTCGTTCGGCGCGGGCGTGACGGAGAAGGAACAGCAGCTCGCCCGCCGCCTGTTCGAAGCGGTCGGCCGGGCGGTGGTGGTGGAGGAGAAGCTGATGGATGCCGTCACCGGCCTGAGCGGCAGCGGCCCGGCCTACGTGTTCATGGCGATCGAGGCGCTGGCGGACGGCGGCGTGAAGATGGGGCTGCCCCGCACGGTTGCGGACCTGCTCGCCGCGCAGACGGTGCTGGGCGCGGCCCGGATGGTCCTGGAAACCGGCGAGCATCCGGCCAAACTGAAGGATCGCGTGGCATCGCCGGGCGGGACGACGATCGCCGGGTTGCATCGCCTGGAACAGGGCGGGCTCCGCGCCGCGCTGATGGCGGCGGTGGAAGCGGCGGCGAAGCGGTCGGAAGAGTTGGGCCGGGAGGGCACGCGTTGATGTTTTTCGCAGGGAATGTCCTGCAGGGGCTGGCACGAGTGCTGGAGATGGTGCTCACATTGTATATGTGGATCATCATCGCGCGCGCGCTGATCTCGTGGGTGAATCCGGATCCGTGGAATCCGATCGTGCAGTTTTTGGAACGGGTCACCGAACCCGTGCTGTCGCCGATCCGGCGCCGGATGGGCTGGCAGATGGGGATCGACCTGTCGCCGATCCTGGCGATTTTAATCATTGTGTTTCTGCAGTATGCCGTGGTGGCCTCGCTGTACGAGTTCGCCGCCCAACTGCACTGAGCAATCGCTTGCGAGGTTGACGATGAAAATCACGCCGCTCGACATTCAGCACATGGTGTTCAAGGTCTCGATGCGGGGCTATAACCGGCAGGACGTGGATCGGTTTCTGGAGCAGATTGCGCAGACGGTCGACGAACTCAACCGCGAGGTCGCGCTGTTGCGGGACAGGCTGGGGGCAACGGAGGGGCAACTGACCGACTCCAAAAAGGCCGAGACCGCGCTGACGCGGACGCTCGTGTCCACGCAAACCATGGCGGAGGAATTGAAAGCGGCGGCCAAGCGGGACGCCGAACTGATCGTCAAGGAAGCGGAAGTGATGGCGGCGGATCTCCTGAGAAATACCCGCGAGGAGATGGCCAAGCTCCAGCACGAACTCTCCGATCTGCGCAAGCAGCGGGCGATGGCGATCGAACGGCTGCGCGGAACGTTGCGGTCCTTCGATCGGGCCTTGACGATGGAAGAACAGGACAGCGATTCCCCGGCTGCCATTGAGCCGATGGTGGATGACGAACCGATGACCAACCCTCCTCGTTAACATCGGATGATGAAAAAGGCCGTTAGCCCTGCTTGTCCACCAACGCTTCTGCTGCAATTGCGGATACCCTGCTGCGACAGACGGGTTCGCCGCTCAGTTCCTCACCGTACTGTTTCAAGTACGCCTCGGTCCCTCGCGGCTCCACGCGTCCGTCTCGCCACGCGTCTTCGCAATTTCGCGACGAACCGTTGTGAACAAGCCGGGCGCGCTTCGTTCTCGCATCGCGGCGGCCTTGCCGCGGAAAAGGCACGCGTCTTGGCGCGTGCGGGGCGGGCGGGTGAGAAGGCGGCCTTTTTGATCATCCTGCCGGCGAAGAGTTCTTTCCTGTACATGCATGAAGCCTACTGATCCGATCGGCGATGCCATGCGGACCGCGGTGGAGGGCGGCGTGTTCCCCGGGGCCGTGCTGCTGGTCCGTCTGCGGGGGCGGATTGCCTATCATCAGGCGTTCGGCAGCGCCGCGTTGGTGCCTGCGCGGGAACCGGCCAGCACGGAGACGATCTACGATCTGGCCTCGCTGACCAAGCCGCTGGCGACGTCGACTGCGGTGCTGCGTCTGGTCCAGGATAGACGGCTGGGCGTGGATGCTCCGCTTCAGAAGCACGTTGAGGAGCTGAAGGGGAGCGCCATCGGCGACGCGACGGTCTACCATCTGCTGACACACAGCTCGGGCCTGCCGGCCTGGCGGCCCCTGTACGAACGGATTGCGGAGGAGGACCGCCGCAGGCCGGGGCTGCTCGGCAGTCCGGCGGCGGAGGGGATGGCGCTGGAACTCATCAAGCAGGAACCGCTGGCAACCCCGCCCGGCTCGCGCAGCCTGTACAGCGATCTGGGGTTCATCCTGCTCGGCATTCTCGTGGAACGGGTCGTCGGAAAATCGCTGGCGGTCCATTGCCGGGAGTCCGTCTTCGAGCCGATGCAAGCCCCCCTGTGCTTTTCCGGGCCGCGGGGGACGGGATCGGGATACGGCGTGCCGCCGGATCTCTCGCGCATTGCGCCGACCGAGGAGGATCCCTGGCGCGGGCGGCTGCTGCGCGGCGAGGTGCACGACGAGAATGCCGGCGCGCTCGGCGGTGCAGCCGGTCATGCGGGCCTGTTCGGGACGGCGGCGGCAGTCTCCGCCGTGGTCGGGCACTGGCTGGACAGCTATGTGGGCCGCAGTCATGTGCTGCCGCCCGATCTCGTCAGGCGGTTCACGGCGAGGCAGGAACGGATTGAGGGGTCCAGCTGGGCATTGGGATGGGATACGCCGTCGGCGCCCTCTTCCTCGGGAAGCCGCTTCTCGCCGGCCTCATTCGGGCATTTGGGCTATACGGGCACGTCGATCTGGGTCGATCCGGCGAAAGAACTGGAAGTGGTGCTGCTCTCCAACCGTGTCCATCCGACGAGACGGAACGAAGCCATCAAGCAGTTCCGCCCGCTGATCCACGATCTGATCTACGAAGAGCTGGTAGGGAAGAGCTAATGGCATATAGCGTATGGCTTATGGTTCGGAGGGACTTGCTGAAAGCGGGCGGGTCCGAGCTATAGGCTATACGCCATATGCTCCCGGTTATTTATCCGGATAGTCCAACCAGGTTTCTTTTTCCGCCAGGTAGCGCTGCCCTTTGAAATTCGGCCTCGTCCGGATCCGCGTAAAGCCGAATTCCTGAAGCTTCTCCACGACGTTGGACACGGCGGCGCCGATCGTCGGCCTGGTCTGGCCGGTCACGGTCAGTGCCTCGTACATCACGCTGCCGCTGTAGCCTTGCGCGACCCGGTTGACCAGGATCGAACGGCTGAAATAGCGGTCGCTCGGGTCCATGCCTTCGACCTGATGGCGTTCGATCGTGCCTTCTTTTTTGAACGACAGCGGAAGTGGCATGCCGGCTGGTTCCTTTCTGATTAACAGAGCGGCATTATAGTCAGCCTTGATGGCGAGTGCAACATACCAAGCTTCGCTTGAGCCGCCCGCTTCAATCACATGCGGGCGGATAGTTCCTTTGCCTCCAGTGGGATTGGATTGCGTTGTTGAGCCGGCGGCTATTCTGAGGTGCCTCGTAATTGCCGCCGCCGGAGAAAACCATAATTTGACTGTTGCTTTCAGGCTCTGATGCGTTGTTTGAACGGTGGACTCGGTAATGCTGGTCCATCGTTGACAAGCTGGCGACCCGCTTTCTATGATGCCCTCATGACCGGCGACGCGTGGAATATTCCCAACAGCCTGACCCTGCTGCGGATTCTACTGATCCCGGTGTTTGTCGGCCTGATGCTGTATGCCCGGTATGAGCCGGCTCTGGCTGTGCTGTTGGGCGCCGGCCTCACGGATGCGCTGGACGGAACCATTGCCCGGGCGGCCAACCAGCGCACGAAGCTGGGCATGTATCTCGATCCGCTGGCAGACAAGCTGCTCCTGACGTCCGGTTTTTTGACCCTGTCCGCGCTGCATCTGGTGCCCTTATGGATGGTCATTCTGGTTGTGAGCCGGGATGTCATTCTGCTCGCCGGAGCGTTGCTCGCGCACCTGACCGATTCGGCCGTGGATATTGCGCCCACGTTGCTGGGCAAGGGCACCACGGTGTTCCAGTTGGCCTATCTTCTGCTGGCGGTGTCCTGTGTAGCCCGTCAGATGGATATGCGTCTGCTCGACCCCCTGTTGTACCTCGTGGTGCTGCTGACCGTGGCGTCCGGGTTCCACTACCTTTATAGAGGGTTCGCCCGCCTCAATGTCGGCCAGATTTAGCCGGGGCGTCTTCGACTAAAACATCCTGATATTTTGCCGACATCGAAACGCGTTCAAGTTGACAAGTTTTTGCACCTCCAGTAGACTGCCCATCGAGCGCATTTCTCTAACCCATTGTAACAACGAGCGGATTTAAGGTTTTCGTTCGTCTCGTGAATCTGATGGCGGGAAATGCGCGGGCTGAAAAGCGTGCGGCCCGAAGCGCGATATGAGGCTGAGGGCAAACGAGGTTACCCATGCCGATCGTCTATACCTATAGCGGAAAAACGAAGCAGGGCGAAGCCAAAAAAGGCGAAATCACCGCCAATTCTCTCGAGGAAGCCAAGGGGCAACTCGCCGGCCTAGGTGTCACCGCCACCGACTTGAAGGAAAAAGGCAAAGGTTTCGACTTCGCGAATGTCTTCGGCGGCGGCAGTGTGAACGACAAGGATATCGTGGTCTTCACCCGCCAGTTTGCCACGATGATCAACTCCGGCCTGCCCCTGATCCAGTGTCTCGACATTCTTGCCTCGGCCGTGGCCGTCGAGAACAAATTCTTCGGCAAATCGATCGGCGAAATTAAGAGCACGGTGGAGGGGGGCTCCACGTTCGCCGACGCGCTCAAAAGGCACCCCAAGGTGTTCGACGATCTGTATGTCAACATGGTGGCCGCGGGCGAATCCGGCGGATTGCTGGACACGATTCTGGGACGTCTGGCCAAGCACATCGAAAAGGCGATGAAGCTGAAGGCCCGCATCAAATCCGCCATGGTCTATCCGGCGGCCATCCTGGGCGTCGCGTTCGTCGTGATCACCGTGTTGATGATCTTCGTGATCCCGATCTTTGCCCAGATGTTCACGGAAATGTCGGGCGGAAAACAAGGGCTGCCGGGCCCCACGCAGATCGTCATCGATGTCAGCAATTTCATGCAGAGCTATTGGTACATACTGGCCGGAGGGGCCTACGGGATGCTGCGGGCGCTCAAGTGGTACTACACTACCCCGAAGGGTCGTCTGCAAATGGACATCCTGGCGCTCAAACTGCCTGTCGCGGGAGACTTGATCCGGAAGGCGTCCGTTGCCCAGTTCACGCGCACGCTCGGCACGCTGATCTCCAGCGGCGTGCCGATTCTCGAAGGTCTGAGCATCGTGGCCAAAACCGCCGGCAACAAGGTCGTCGAGAATGCCATCATGTCGGCACGATCCAGCATCAGCGAAGGAAAGACCGTTGCCGAACCGTTGGCGAAAAGCGGCGTGTTCCCCAACATGGTCACGCAGATGATCTCCGTGGGCGAAGCCACCGGCGCGTTGGACGCGATGCTGAGCAAGATCGCCGATTTTTACGATGACGAGGTCGATACGGCCGTGGAGGCGCTGACGGCGCTCCTGGAGCCAATGATGATGGTCTTCCTGGGTACGGTCATCGGTTTCATCGTCATCGCCATGTACCTCCCGATCTTCAAGATGGCCAGCGCGATCGGGTCGTAAGGCAGCAGGATGGCATAGGGGGTGGCGTCTTCTGCAGCAGCAGGAGGCGCCCCTCCCGTACCGGTTCGCGTCACCCGCACACGTTGTTTCCCCACTGACGCACACGAATCCATGGACGAAATCAAGGTCCGGCTGAAGTGGTTGATAGCCTTCCGGGTGGTCGTGGTCACCCTCCTGCTCGGCCTGTCCATCGCGTTCCAAATAGCCAAAAACGAACTCGTCTTCGCCTACTACGCGCTGATCGTCTTTACCTACGCGATCACGATCGCCTACGCCGTCGCGCTTCGACAGCTTTCCACTACGCGGGCGCTTCAGCAATTCGCCTACGCACAGATCGGCGTGGATCTGTTGCTGGAAACATTTTTGGTGGCCAGGACGGAGGGGATCAGCAGCCCGTTTTTAACACTGTATGTGATCACGGTACTCTGCGCGAGCTTCATTCTCCAGCGCCGCGGCGGGCTGATCATGGCTGGAGTTTCCGTGATCCTCTTTGGTCTGGTGACCATTGTGCAGCAACGCGGCTGGGCGGATTCACTGGGGTGGTTTTCTTCCGAGCCGCTGCCGCCGTTGACGACGTTGCAAGCGTATAGCATGCATGCGCTGGCGGTGCTGGCCGGCGGTTTTCTCAGCGGCACGTTGGCCGAGCAACTCAAGCGGGCCGACCAGTCGCTGGTGGAAACAGAGCAGGGCCTGAGCCGGCTGCAGGCGTTTCATGAGAACGTCGTGCAGAGCATTCCCAGCGGCGTATTCACGACTGACGGAGAGGGGCGCCTGACATGGCTCAACCGCGCGGCCCTCGACATGACCGGCTATGAAACCGGGGCGGTCCTGCACCGGTCCTGGTGGGAGGTGTTCGGAGGCAAGCGGGATAATGCGTTCCGAAAGGTGCCGGACAGTTTTGAGGTGGAGAGTCAACGGGCCGACGGCAGCCGCCTGGTGCTCGGCATGACCCTGTCTCCCCTCACTGAGGGCAATGTACGGGTCGGGCTGGTGGGAGTCTTCAAGGATCTGACGCAGATGCGCGATCTTGAAGAGGAGATGCGCCGCCGCGAATGGTTCGCCAAGATCGGCGAGATGTCGGCCGGCATGGCGCACGAAATCCGGAATCCCCTGGGCGGGATGGCCGGCGCGTTGCAAATGCTCCGCAAGGAGCCCACGATCGACGAGGAAAACGCGCGGCTCATGGATATTGCGACACGGGAAGCCACGCGGCTCAACGCGATCGTGACGGAATTCCTGCGCTATTCGCGTCCGCCGGACCTCAACCTCAAGGAATGCGATCTGCGCGAACTCGTCGACGACACGGTGGCGCTGATCAGGCACGATGGCCATCTGCGAGAGGTCCAGGCCGTGACGGTGCATCATGGCGAACACGTTCCGATGATCCAGGTCGATCCGGACAAAATGAAGCAGGTGTTTTGGAATCTGGCGACGAACGCCCTGCAGGCAATGCCGACGGGAGGGTGGGTGACGATCTCCACCGCGTGCCGGCGGGTTACGTCGGGCAAGCGCAGCGGCGACATCGTGGAGGTGGCCGTGCAGGATACCGGGGTCGGCATCAAGAAGGAGGATCTCAACAAAATATTCTTTCCCTTCTTCACGACCAAGCAGAACGGGTCCGGGCTTGGTCTGGCCACGGCGCAGCGGATCGTGGATCAGCATGGGGGGTGGATCAGGGTCGACAGCGAAGAGGGGAAAGGCGCCCGGTTTGCGGTCTGTCTGCCGGTCGAGGCCGGATCGGGTCTCCGGTTGTGGCATGAGGGTCGGGAGCCATGGAAAAAATCCTGATCGTTAACGGGATCGTTCAGCATGCGGTACCCATTGAGTCTTGGGACTGAGGATCGTCCCGTAACGCGTTTGGCTCCGTGGTTCTAGAGGGGCACGAATCGTGGAAAAAATCCTGATCGTCGACGATGAGCGCAGCCTGCGGGACGTCCTGAGCATCATGCTCAGGCGGGCCGGGTATGACGTTACCGTGGCCTCCGACGGAGGCGAAGCCATTGCGCGGATCGAGAAGGAACTGTTCGATCTGGTGATCACCGACCTCAAGATGCCGAAGGCGAGCGGGCTGGATGTCCTCAAGGCGGTGAAAGAGACGTCACCCGATTCCGTCGTGCTGATCATTACGGCGTTTGCATCGGCGGAATCGGCGGTGGAGGCGATGAAGCTGGGCGCCTACGATTATCTTCCCAAGCCGTTCCAGGTCGACGAGGTCCAGCTCATCATCCGGAACGCATTGGAAAAACGCCGTCTCTCCACGGAGAACATGCTCCTGAAGCGGGAGGTGGCCGCGAAGACGCCGTCGGCCGGACTGATCGGAAACAGCGAGGCCATGCAGAAAATCTTCGATGTCATCAAGAAGGTGGCGGACACCAAGAGCAACGTGCTGATCTGCGGAGAGAGCGGGACGGGCAAGGAGCTGGTCGCGCGCGCGATCCATGCCAACAGCACGCGCGCCCGGATGCCGTTCGTGCCGGTGAACTGCAGCGCCCTGCCGGAGACGCTGCTGGAGAGCGAGCTGTTCGGCTATATGAAGGGGGCGTTCACCGGCGCCGCGACGAACAAAGCCGGTCTCTTCGAAGCGGCCAGCGGCGGCAGCATCTTCCTCGATGAAATCGGGGAAACGACGCCGGCGACCCAGGTCAAGCTGCTGCGGGTCCTGCAGGAGCGCGAATTCCGTCGCGTCGGGGGGACGCAGGACGTGAAGGTCGACGTGCGGGTGATCGCCGCGACGAACAAGAACCTCGAGAAGGCCGTCAAGGACGGTTCGTTCCGCGAGGATCT
>Ga0155970_145_pt3 | contig 18996 bp, 18 predicted proteins | sample RifCSPlowO2_02_FD_107624 | JGI IMG/M metagenome (GOLD analysis project Ga0155970, IMG submission 107624) | Nitrospirae bacterium RIFCSPLOWO2_02_FULL_62_14
TTTCGGCTGCAGTTCAGCGTAGGCCGCAAAGGGCCGGTCGCGCCGGATATCCCGGTCCATCCCCGACGCCCGTCCGACGACGCCGATCACGGCATGGTCCCAGGCGGCACGCTCCGACAGGATGCCCGTCGTCTCCAGACGGTCGGTGAGCGAGGCGTTGGCGAACAGAATGCGATCGAGCTCTGAAAAATCGGGCTCGATGGCGGCAAGCTCATCCGTCACCTGCGCCATCTGCCGGTCGGTCAGGTCGATGGCGACGCCTCCGATGCGATTGACCCCGCGCAGGAAGCGCGAACCGGTCAATTGATCGTTGAGCTGCATGATCCGCTCCTTCATCCGGCTGCAGTGCGCGTGGGCCAGGGCATAGGCGGTGTCGTTGCAGATCGCGCCGACGTCGCCCAGATGATTGTGCAGCCGCTCGAGCTCGAGAAACAGGCTGCGAAGGTAGCGGGCGCGGACCGGCACGTCGATCCCGAGGAGCGTTTCGACCGCCTGGCAGTAGGCGAGGCTGTGGCCGGCGGTCGTGTCGCCGGACACCCGTTCGGCCAGCGGGACGCCGTCCGTCAACCGCAGTCGCTCGAACAGCTTTTCTATTCCACGGTGCTTCCAGAAATGGTGGATTTCGAGCTGCATGATCGGTTCGCCGGCCACCGAAAACCGGAAATGTCCCGGTTCGATGATGCCCGCGTGGATCGGCCCGACCGGCACCTCGAACACCCCTTCCCCTTCGATCCGGCGGAAGGTGTGTTCTCCCTGGGCCCGCTCCAGCACGGTGTCCCACGGAAAGTCCTTTTTGAGTGGATGGGTCCCCTTGGGCCAGTGCTCGTGACGTACGAGCCGGCGCAAGTCCGGGTGTCCGACGGGGATCAGGCCGAACATGTCGCGGATCTCACGCTCGTACCACTTGGCGGCGTGAATGTGCGGCGTGATGGAATGAAACAGGCGGTCGTCGCCCTGCAGGTCGGTGCAGAGCAGGAGCCAGTCCCGGCGCTCCGCGAGCGTGAACAGGTAGCAGAGTTCATAGCGCGCCTCGCGCGGCCGGTGGTCCACCGCCCAGAGGAGCGACAACGATCCGCGCAGTCCCGGATGGGTGTGTAGGTAGTGTGCCACCACCGGCACCTCTTCCTTCGCGATCCGCAGTCGCGGCGTGCCCTGGACGGAAGGCATCTCGACGACGACGTTCGCAAACGCCTCTTTCAATTGTCTGGCACCCGTTACGGCATCGGCCATCGCATCACCTCACAAGCAGCACGCCGACCGCGCGATCCAGCAGTGCTTTGATCGGATCTGGGAGCATCACGCCCAATCCCACCAGCGCGAGGCTGGTGACGATCAGCGGCACATGCCCGACATCCCATGCTTCGCCGCGCGGAACGTGTTCCGGAGGCGTGCCCCACACCATCGCGGCAAGCCGGTAGGTAAACCCTCCGAAGAGTGCGACCGCAAACAGCAGGAACACCGCGACGACCGACAGGCTGCGCACTTCATCCGCCACGGTGATGGAAAAGAAACGGCCTGCGTGAAACGTGTCCGATGTGAAATCCTGCGTCGCCAGCGCGGTCACGACCAGCACTTCGCTGGTAAACGTCGAAAACGGCGGCATCCCCACCAGGGCCAGGCCGGCGACGAGCATCGCCACCGCCGTGACCGGTTGCGCAGCTGCCAGGCCCTGCACGTCGCCGATTTCACAGGTGGTGAACCGGCGGTGCACGTTTCCCGCCGAGAAAAACGCCAGCGACTTGGCCAATGCATGATTGAGCAGGTGGAACAGGCCGCCGAAGGTTCCCACCGATCCCCCGACCCCGAATCCCATCATCGCCAGGCCCATATGCTCGATGCTGGAGTAGGCGAAGAGGCGTTTGTAGTTGTGCTGGATGAGGATGAACAGGGCGGCCATCGCGAAGGAGACGAACCCGAACACCATGAGCAGGTTTCCGCTGAACTCCGGCGGGAGCGCCTGGTCCACAATGGCCTTGCTGCGCAGCACGGCATAGACCGCCACGGTCTCCAGCACCCCGGCCAGCATCGCCGTGACCGGCGCCGGCGCCTCGCTGTACGCCTCCGGCAGCCAGGTATGCATGGGCACCAGTCCGATCTTGGTCCCGTAGCCGACCAGGAGAAAAATGAACGCGAGCTTGAGCACGTGCGGGTCCAGTTGACCGGCCACTTCCAGGAGCTTGGTGACGTTCAACGCCTCGCTCTCGTCTCCCAGGACCCGGACCGACGAATAATAGGTCAAGACCGTGCCGAACAACGCCAGCGCGATGCCGACCGAACAGAGGATCAGGTATTTCCATCCCGCTTCCAGCCCCTCGCGCTTTCGAAAGAACGCGATCAGGAACGTCGTGGCGAGCGTCGTCCCCTCGATGGCCACCCACAGCACGCCCAGGTTGTTCGCCATCGTGGCCGTGATCATGGCAAACAGAAAGACATGAAACAGGAAGAAAAACCGGCTCAGGCGCCCCGGCGCAATCACGCCCCGCGCCACGTAATCATCGAGGTAGGCCCAGGTGTAGAGCGAGCAGGAGAGCCCGATGAAGGTGATGATCAGCAGGATGAAGGCGGAGAGCGCGTCGATGTAGACCAGCCCCCAGAGCGCGGTCAGGGGGCCGTGGGCCAGCACCTGCTGAATGAGGGCGATCTCGGACACGACCAGGCCGGTCATCGTGGCGAGATTCAATCCATGGAGGAGGCGGGCCTGCCTGGTCGCCAGGCTGAGAAACGCAGCCAGCAGCGGGGCGCCGAGAAAGACCGCCACCTGCGCCGCGATCGTGCTCATCGGGGCACCTCTATTCCCGCGCCAAAGAGCGTCACGATGGACGCCAGCAACGGCTCCAGCCTCGGCGGAACTTGAAGTCCGATGGCACTCAACACGACGAGATTGATGCCCACGGCGGCCCCCGTAAAGATGCGGCATTGCCGGCCCGGCGCGGTGCCGGCCTCCCCCGGCGTGCCGAGCGCCATGCGCAGCACCTGGTAGAGCAGGGTGGCGAAGGCGAACGCCAGCAGAGCCAGAAACGCGTAGGCCACGTCCGGCTTGGCGGTGTAGGCGCCGGCGGCAATCAGCACTTCGCTGCTGAAGAGTCCGAAAGGAGGCAGGCCCGATAACGCGATGCCGGCCACGAGGATCGCGGTCCCCGCGAGGGGCATCTGGTCCAGCAGCCCGGTCACGCGCTCGAGCGATTTGTGGTTGTGCCGGAGGAACACCAGGCCGGCGCCGTAAAAGGCCGTGGATTTGGCCAGGGCGTGGTTCATCAAATGCCACGCGCCGGCAAATACTCCGAGGCCTCCGATGCCGAAACCCAGCAGCGCGATCCCGATATGCTCGATGCTGGAGTAGGCGAACAGCCGTTTGTAGTCCCGCTGGACCAGAAAGAAGGCCGATGAGACGGCAAGCGACAGCAGCGCCAACACGATGATCAGGCTCCCGGAAAATTCGGGCCCCACCGTTTTGTCCGTCACAGCCTTGAATCGCAGGATCGCGTAGACGGCGAGCGAGAGCATATTCGCCGACAGCATCGCGCTCACCGGCGTGGGGGCTTCGGCATGCGCGTCGGGCAGCCAGGTGTGCATCGGCGCGATGCCCGCCTTCGTGCCGTAGCCGATCAGCGCAAACACGAAGGCCAATTTGATCGCGGCGGGATCCAGTTCCCCGGCCACGCGATAGAGTTCGGACCAGCGCAGCGCCTCGCTCGAGACACCCAGCACATGCTCGGAGGAATAGTACACGAGGATGGTGCCGAACAACGCGAGCGCGATGCCGACCGAGCTGAGGATGATGTATTTCCAGCCGGCTTCCAGCGCCTCCTTGCTCCGGTCGAACCCGATCAGCAGGGCCGCCGAGAGGGTGGAGCCTTCGATGGCGATCCACATGATGGCGATATTTTCGAGGTTCACGGCCAGGAGCATGGCGGCGAGGTACAGATCGAACAGACAGAAAAACTGGCGGTAGCGCTTCAGCGGGAGGTGGCCGCGGTCCATGCTCTCGCCCATGTATCCCACGGCATAGAGCGTCCCGGTGCCTCCCACGACGCCAAGGATCAGATCGAACCACGCGCTCAGCGCGTCCGTGTGCAGAAAACCTTCGACGGCCGCGCTGCCGCCGGCGATCACCCGGTCCGCCACGAGCACGGCGGACGCCAGCATCGTCACCGCCGAGACGCACTGCAGGACCTCCACGGTCCGCCGCCGCCCGGCGAGAAGACTGCCGAGACCGGCGACGATCGGAACTGCAACCAGCAACAGGAGGGGCCACGCCATCCCGGTCATTCCTTCAGGGTCGTGAGCTTGGTCGTATCCACGCTGTCAAAGGCATCCTGCAGCCGGTGGGTATAGATGCCGATGATCAGTGCCCCCACCAGCACGTCGAAGAACACGCCGATCTCCACGATCAGCGGCATGCCGTACGCCGCCGAGGTCGCACCCAGGAACAGGCCGTTTTCCATGACCAGGAAGCCGATCACCTGGGTGACGGCTTTCTTTCGCGCGATCATCGTGAAAAAACCGATCAGGATGATCGCCAGCGAGATCGCCAGCGAATCGCGCGTCAGCAGGAATCCCAGGGGAATGATGGGCTGGGTGATGAAGAACGCCAGCATCACGAGCCCGCCGCAGATCAGGAGGCTGGCGGGGATGTTCACGTTCATCACCAACTCGCGCGTCACGTTGAGCCGTTCGACGACCTGTTTGAGAATCCGCGGGATGAGCACGGCCTTGATGACGACGGTGAGCGCGGCGGCGATGTAAATGTGATGGATACCCGTGAGAAATGCGACCAGCGCCGCCGTGGCGGCGAGGAGGACGGATTGCACGGCGAACATGTCCACGCAGGCGGTCAGCCGCCGCTGGGCCACGATGGCGAAGCAGGTCAGCAGCAGCAGCGCCGAGCCGAGATTCACCATCTGGGAGCCGAGCTGTTGGGACAAGAGCGACATGTTATCCCCGCAACACGTAAAAGAAGACGAGAGCCAGCAGCGCCAGGATGAACGCGACACCCAGCAAATCCGTCACCCGGAACAGCCGGAGCTTGGCGAACATGGATTCAATCACGCCGATCACGACGGCCAGGCCCGACACTTTGACGAGGTAGACCGCCAGCCCCAGGCCGAGCGCGCCCGGCGCCAGGCTCGTCGCAATGCCCCAGGGCGCGAAGATGTTGACGATCAGGGTCAGGAACACCAGCAGCTTGAGCCCGGCCGCCCACTCGACCAGCGCCAGGTAGCGTCCCGAGTACTCCAGGACCATCGCCTCGTGGATCATGGTCAGTTCCAAATGCGTGGCGGGGTTGTCCACCGGCACCCGCCCGGTTTCGGCGAGCGCTACGATGAACAGCGCGGCGAAGGCCATGAGGTGGGGCGAGGGGTCGGTGACGATGCCTTCCAGCAGGGCCGTTTTATGGACGATCGTGCTGAGGTTCGTGGACCCCGCCGTGAGCGCAATCGCGAAGATCGACAGAATCATGGCCGGTTCGGTCAGCGAGGCGACGATGGCCTCGCGGCTGCTGCCCATGCCGCCGAAGGCCGACCCGGCGTCGAGGCCGGCCAGGATCAGGAAAAAGGTTCCCAAGGCGAGCAGATACACCAGCGCGATGATGTTGCCGGCGAAATTGAGCGGGGTCTGCGAGACGAAGACCGGCACCAGCAGCCCAGCCGCCAGCGTCGAGGCGAACAGGATGTAGGGCGTTGCGGTGAAGATCCAGGACGTGGTGGAGGAGACGACCGGCTGTTTCCGGAACAGCTTGGCCAGATCCGCGTAGGGCTGGAACACGCCGGCGCCGCGGCGGCACTGGAGCCGCGCCTTCACCTTGCGGATGAGCCCGACGATGAACGGCGACACGGCCAGCAGGACGATGGTCTGAGCGACGATGAGCAGGACAGCGTGTAACATCATGTACCCCGGTTAGTTTCGTTTATTTGGTTTGTCTGGTTTCTCTGGTTGAACCGGACAAACGAAAGAAACCAGATAAACCCCCAAAACCAGAAAAACCGTTCGTTACATGGCGATCAACAGCAGCACGACCAGCGTCACAAAGATATAGGTCAGATAGAGGTGGAGGCTTCCGGCCTGGATCACACGCAGGCGGCCGGCCATGGCCAGGAAGAAGTCCACCACCGGGTCATACAGGTATTTCTGGAAAACCGGTTCAATGTGGAACTCGAACTGCTGTCGCTTGGCGAAGTATTTCGACTCTTCAAGAAACTCCTGCTCCAGCTTCACCGTCGGCTGGTAGATCGTGCTGAAGACGCGCTTGATCGGCTGCACGAAGCCGGTCGCGGTGTACTCCATGCGCGGCGAGAGGTTGATCCCGCAACCCCACGTCTTGGAATGGCGCGCCTTCGCCAGGCCGCCGAACGCCGCCACGAGCCCGAGCCCGAGCAGCGACAGCGTCGCCAGCAACAGCGCGAGGGCCGGCGACGAGAGGCTGGAAAATTCGACGTTCACCGGCGCGAGCGCCCAGCCATCCAGCGCGATGACCTTGTCCGCAATCGACACGCCGGCCAAGGGCGCGATAATCCGGTCCAGCAGCGGCACCACCACCATCGGGGCGACCCCCAGGACGACGCAGGCGACGGCCAGCAGGGCCATCCCGACGCGCATGGAACCAGGCACCTCTCCCGCGTGCCGCGCATGGGAGCTGCGCGGCAGAGCGAGGAAGGAAATTCCGAAGGCTTTTGCGAAGCAGGCCAGGGCGAGCACACTGGTCAGCGCCAGCATCGCCGCGGCCAGCGGAAGCATCAGTTTGAGGAAGATGCTGGGAATGTGAAAGCTGAGGAAGAGGCTCTGGAAGACCAGCCATTCGCTCACGAAGCCGTTGGTGGGAGGCAGCGCGGAAATCGACACGGCGCCGACGAGGAAGAAGAAGCCGGTCCAGGGCATGCGCTTGAGCAGGCCGCCGTACTCCTCCATGTTGCGCGTATGGGTCGCGTAGAGGAGCGACCCGGCGCCCAGGAACAGCAGCGCCTTGAACACCGCATGGTTGATCGTGTGATAGAGCCCGGCCAGCAGCCCGAGCGCGGCGAACTCCTTCAGCCCGTAGGTCTGGAAGATCATGCCCGCGCCAAGGCCCATCAGGATGATGCCGATGTTCTCCACGCTGTGGAAGGCGAGCAGGCTCTTGAGATCGTGCTCCATCAGCGCATACATGACGCCCAGCAGGGCCGACACGGCGCCGACCACCAGAATGATAAATCCCCACCACCAGGGGAACTGACCTCCCAGGAAATCGAAGTACACCCGGACCAGCGCATAGATCGCGGTCTTGATCATGACGCCCGACATCAACGCCGAAATGTGCGACGGCGCGGCCGGGTGCGCATAGGGCAGCCACACGTGGAGCGGCACGATGCCGGCCTTGGTGCCGAAGCCGATCAGCGCCGCAATGAACGCAAAGGTCCGCAGGCCCTGGGGCAATGGAGTGTCCGGATGGCGGAAGACATCGAAGGAGAAGGAGCCCGTGTTCTGAAAGAAGATCAGGAACGTCAGGATGATGAAGGCCGTTCCGACGTGGGTCATGATGAGATAGAAGAATCCCGCGTACCGGACCTCGGCCTTCTCATGCTCCGTGACGACCAGGAAGTAGGACAGCAGCGACATCAACTCCCACACGATCAGGAAAAAGAAGCCGTTGTCCGCCATCACAACGAGCGTCATGGAAAGCAGAAAGCCGTTGAAGAGGGAGCCGAGCGCGCCGAGGGATACCCGGCCGTAGAATTCGGTCACGTAACCGAGCGCGTAGATCGACGCGGCCAGGCCGACCAGTGAAATGGTCAGCACGAAAAATGCCGCCAGTGGATCGAGGCGGATCGCAAAGCTGAGATAGGGAATGGTGGACGTGATTGAGGCGGTCAGGGGTTCGGGGGCAGCCAGGCCGGCAGCCCCAAGCGCAATACCGAAGAGGCCCGCTGCGCAAGCCAGGCCATGGGCGACATAGTTTTGAAGTGTTGGACGCCCCCGCAGGAAATGGGGGAGAAGGGTGCCCGCCGTGTAGCAGGCCAGGACCGCTGCGAGCAGCAGCGTCATGGCCGGACGTCAGTCTGAATCTGGGTCTTCATGCCGGCTGATTTTAAAAGAACAACAAGAAGCACGACGTGCATAACATAGTCGTCCCGAAGCGCCCAGTCAATGCATGCAATCAAAAATTTTCAAATCTTCGCGCGCGGCGTGCGTGACATGCGCGCAACGCGAGTCGTGCGGACGATCTCCGTGGCGCCTGGCCGAAAGCCGACTAGCCCTTCCCCCGGCCTGTCTTTGTGCCTTCCACCCAGAGTGCCAGCATGAGCTCGCGCAGACGGGCCTCTTCAGGATCACGAAGTGCCAGGAATTCCATGCCGAGTTGACCCTCAGAGACTGTCCGGACGACCGCCTTGTCCACTTCGATCGGCGGCTTGTCGTCCAGCACATTCAGCCTGATCGAAAGCTCGTCCCCTGCGCCGTAGGGCGCGAAGACGGCGATCGAACAGCCGCTGAGCGACAGTTCCGTGGCCCTGCCTTCGTGTTCCCCGAATCGCGAAGCCAGCGTGGCGGGAAAGCGGACCGGACGGCGGGCATACTGGCGGCGGTCTCCGGGCTCCCGGTCGTAGCGAATGCCCCAGCGCATGGCATGGAAACAATGCCGGCAAATCTGGCAGCGGAAATGATAGATGAAACAGCGCCCGAGCAGACGTTCGAGACGCCCGTCCTGCGGGACCCGTTGAAGAAACGGATTGGCGCAACGGGGACAGGTGAAGTTCATGACGCGGCCACTACATAACGATCACGCCACATCCCGGCACTCCTTGCCCTGCAGCGTCCCTTGCCGGCCCTCGCGCGTGCCGTCCAGTCACAAGCCCGGGAACTCCCGCTCCGTGCTGCGCGCCTAGATCTTCTTCCGATCGGTGACGTCGCTGAGCACGCCGATCACTCCAAGCACTCTGCCGACCGGGTTATGATAGAGCGCCCGGTGCGCGATCACGCGGCGGACTTCGCCGTTTGCCGTGGGCAGGTCTATTTCAAAGGCCTGGAGGATCCCCCGGTCGAGCAGTTCGCGATCTTTTCTGGTGAGCGAATCGGCCAGTTCCCTCGAAAACACTTCGAAGGCCGTCTTGCCGATGATACCGGACCGGGCTCGCCCGACCAGCGCTTCGAAGGCCTTGTTGCATCCCCGGTAGAAGCCCTGGGTGTCCTTGTGGAACACGGGGTTCGGGATCGCGTCCATCAACTCCTGGAGGAAAAAGAGCTGGTCCTGGAGTTGTTCCTGGATGCCGGTGCGCTGGTCGATTTCCGCCCGGAGCAGCTGGTTGATCTGCGTCAGGTCTTTCGTCCTGGCCTGCAGGTCGGCGACCAGGTCCCTGTTGTCGAGACGGAGTGTGATGGACGAGGTAATCGTGGCATGGATGAGCCGGGACATGTTCACGAGCGCGGCGAGAAAGATGATGGTCAGGATACCCATCGCCGTCGAGAAAGCGTCGCCCTTCAGAAAAAACACGGCTCCAAGCGGGAGCAGCGCGGTCAGGGCAAACAGAGGAAAGGCCGCCCGGACGGGTGACAGGACCGCCGTGGCGCCGGCGACGGTCCCGCCAAGAATCAAGATCAGGGCAAGCTGATGCTCAGGCGCCTGGTGGGGAAACAGCCAGTACCCGGCCAGGCCCCAGAGCGAGCCGCTGGCCGCCACACCGGCCAGATACCACTGGCCCCAACTGGTCACGTGCCGCGGATGCCTGACGACGTCCGGCCATTGCGGCGTGCCCGGCGATGCCCGGTAGCGACGGGCCAGCGTGAGACGACCAAGCTGCAGGAGGACCATGGCGGCCAGCCACCCCTCGAGAGTGAGCGGGGGGGTCACGTCCCACAGAAGATACGTCAGGATGGCGGCGTTGGCGATATTGACCAGGACGGCGGTGGGCGCGCCGGCGTAGAGCATCCTGACCTGATCGGCATAGACGGACGTCGCGGCGTGCGCCGCTTGCGCGGCGGTCACCTGAGAGGCGAAACGGCTTTGTTCGTAGACTGCGTCCGTCTTTTTCACTGGCGCCGGCTGATTGTCCGCGTGTTGATCGTGGACATTGTGCTTCAATATCAGCTTCCCACTAATGAAGTCCGTGTGCAACCGGCATCCGGATTTCCGCGCGATCCGTTCTGCGAGGCGCGTGGCCGTGGGCGAGACAGACGAAACGAAGCATCCGGTCTGTCTGGTTGGTCTGGTTTTTCTGGTTTATCTGGTTGATCTGGTTTGTCTGGTTATTCTGGCGGAACGAAACAAACCAGACAAACCGAAAAAACTTTCTTCCTGTCGCGCCAGTCTCGCAAATCGCGCGGTTATCGTACGACTAACACCGAACCCGGCGCATGGTGCACCACACTGTGCGAGACGCTGCCCAGCACGACCGGCCCCGCGCCTTTCCGGCTGCGGGAACCGACCACGATCAGATCCGCTTCATGACGCGCGGCGGCGCGGACGATCTCCGGCGCCGGCGCGCCTTCGACGACGTCGCCCCAAGCGCGGTAGTGTCCGGCATCGAACCTCGCGGCGACGCCGTCCACGAATTTCCTGGCGCGGGCGGCCATGTCCTTGCGCAGCGATTCGGGAATCATCGCGGCGGTGGGCCAGACCGGCTGGGTGAACGGCAGCACGGCGAGCACCGCCACCTCGACCGGATTCCGGAAGGGATGCATCGACAGGTAACGGACGATCGTCTCGGCGTCGTCGGGTCCCTGCACGGCCAGGAGGATCCGCTTCAGCGAGCGCAGCGGTTTTCTGACCGCCAGGACCGGACAGGCCGCATGCGTGAGCACGCGGTGGGACACGCTGCCGAGCAGCAATTCCTTGATCACGCCGAGCCCGCGCGCGCCCAGCACGATCAGGTGCGCCCGTTCCGCCTCTGCGACGGACAGGATCACGTCCGACGGAGACCCGAGTTCCAGACGCTTGTCGGCCGGCCCCGTATGGGGCGGCAGAAACGCCGACGCCTGTTCGAGCACGCGCCGGCCTTCCTCCCGCATCTCCCGCTCGACGGTGGCGTAGAGATCGCGCGCGACTTCCGGGACCAGCATCGGATAGGCCGGATTCGGCACGTCCAGCACGTGCAGCACCACCAGCTTGTCCGCCGTCGGCAGGTGCGCCAGGGCCTGCATGGCTTCGTACGACTGGTCCGAACCGTCAACCGCGAGCAGGATGTTCATGACAACCCCCTTTGGGTCAATGATAAGCGAGAGTATTTGTCCGCGCGACTGGCGAGACTTGCGCGAAAAGCAAGACACGGTCCGGAGCCTGTCGCGCGTTTCCCGCCAGTCGTGCCTTTCTCGCGCCTATTCATATCTCAGCGCCTCGATCGGCTTCAGCCGCGACGCCTTGTTGGCCGGGTACAGACCGAAGAAGATGCCGACGCTCACCGAGAACAGAAACGCGATCATCACGGCCTGCACCGAGATGATGGTGGGCCATCCGGCGACCGTCGTGACGAGGTGCGCCCCGGCGATGCCCGCCAGGATGCCGATGATGCCGCCGATCGTGCTCAGGATCGTCGCTTCGATCAGAAATTGCAGGAGGATGTGGCGGCGTTTCGCGCCGACCGCCATACGGACGCCGATCTCGCGCGTCCGTTCCGTGACCGACACCAGGAGGATGTTCATGATGCCGATCCCGCCGACCACGAGCGAGATGGAGGCGATGCTCATCAGCATCATCAGCATCGTGCGGCTGGCGCCGGCCATCGTGGCGGCGATGTCCTCCATGGTCCGGACGGTGAAATCGTCCTCGTCGGAGACCTGCAGGCGGTGGCGCGTTCGCAGGAGCGCTTTGATCTCCGGCACGACTTCCCTGAGCCGCTCCGATGTGGCCGTCGCGACCATGATGATGCCGACGGTGCCCAGGAACTGGGTGCCCAGGACCTTTCGCTCGGCTGTCGAGAACGGAATGATGATCACGTCGTCCTGATCCTGGCCCAGCAGGGACTGGCCCTTGGGCGTCAGCACGCCGATGATCCGCAGCGGCACGTTCTTGATCCGGACCTGGGCGCCGACGATCTCCTCGCCCCGCTCGAACAGGTTGTCCGCGGCGGTTTTGCCGATCACGGCCACCTTGGCCGCGGCGTCTTCGTCCGACTGCGTGAAGAATGAACCCTGCGCCATCGGCCAGTCCCGGATGTCCGGAAACTCCGAAGTGACGCCGAGCACAACCGTGCTCCAGTTCTGATGCTCGTGCACGACCTGAAGCACGGCGCGGGTGCCGTAGGTCACCCCCGAGACGCCGTCCACCTTCCGCTCGATCTCCCTCGCGTCCTCGACGGTCAGCGTTGAGGCGCCGCCCAGCCCCGACCGCACGCCGCTCACGGTCGTGGCGCCGGGAATGACGATCAGGACGTTCGTGCCCAGGCTCGCGATCTGGGCCTGCACCGAGGCGCTCGCGCCCTGGCCCAAACTGACCATGGCGACCACCGCGCCCACGCCGATGATGATGCCCAGCATGGTGAGCCCGGCCCGCAACGGGTTGCGTCGAAGCACCCGGAGAGCCAGCTGGATCGTGACGAGCAGAAAATTCATTGCTGGTTTGTCTCGTTTTTCTGGTTTGTCTGGTTTGTTTGGTTTCTCTGGCGAAACGAGACAAATAAAATGAGCCAGGCAAACCAAACAAACGCTCTTACCTGATTTTCGGTCCCATCCCGAAACCGGGCGGCAACTCCTTTTGGGGTCCGTTCTCCGCGGTCTCCACTCCGATGATGACGGGGTCGCCTTCCCGGAGCGCGCCGTCCTTGATTTCCGTGAACGAGGAACCGGTGACGCCGGGCGCGATGGACACCGCCCGGAGCCGTCCGTCGGGACCCAGCGTCCAGACGGCGGACTTTTTCTTCTCCGTCGGGACGCCGGGAGGCTTGAACCGCAGGGCGGTATTCGGAACCCGCAGGACATGATCTTTTGTCGACGTGACGATGGACACGTTGGCCGTCATGCCGGGTTTGAGCTTGAGCGCGCGGTTGTCCACGTCCACCACCACGTCGTAGGTGACGACGTTCTGAATGCTGACCGGCGAGTTGCGGACCTGCGAGACGACGCCCTGAAAGGGGTCGGCCGGAAACGCGTCCACCGTGAACTCCGCCGCCTTGCCTTCCGCCACGCCGCCGATGTCCGATTCGCTGACGTTGGCGATGACCTGCATCTTCGTCAGGTCCTTGGCGATCACGAAAATCATCGGGGTCTGGAAGCTGGCGACGACCGTCTGTCCGACGTCCACCTTGCGCGAGATCACGATGCCGTCTTCCGGCGAATAGATTTTGGTGTAGCCGAGGTCCAATTCGGCGAGGGACAGCGCCGCCCCCGCCTGATCGATCTGGGCCAGGGTCACCTCCACCTGGGCGGTGGCGTCCTTGTGGTTCGTCCGGGCCAGATCGAGATCGGATTGCGGGACGAACTGCTGCGCGCGCAGCGTCTCCATTCTGCTCAATTCGATCGTGCGTTGCGCCAGTTGAGCCCTGGCCTTGGCCAGATTGCCGCGGGCGGTCTTGAGCGAGGCGCGGGCCGACGCCACCCGCGCCTGAAAGAGCGCCGGATCGATCTGCGCGATGAGCTGGCCTTTCGTGACGACGGAGTTGAAGTCGACGTACAGCTCCTTGATCTTGCCCGTGACCTGGCTGCCGACCTGCACCGACACGACCGGATTCACGGTGCCCGTCGCGGTGACCAGGGATACCACCTGGCCCCGGTCCACGAGCGCGGTCCTGTAATGGAGCGGGGGCGGAGTTGCCGAGAACCAGCGCCAGATTCCGATACCGGTCAGAATGACGGCGACGCCGAGAGCCAGCAACACGCCCAGCCGCAGACGCCGCCGGACGGGGGGTGGCGGCGGTGAAGACGACAATAACGATCGCGGCTCGACAGTTTCGACGAGCGAGGACTCCGGCCGGGCGGATGATGCGACGTGTACCGTGCCGGGGTGCGTCCGGTTGTCAGGCGTGTTTGGCATGGGCACCGACTTTCCTAGCGCGCATTATTCATGACAGTTCGTCGCGAAATCGCGCAGTCGCCAAGCGAGACGGGCGTGTGGAGCCCCGAGGGGACGAGGCGTACTTGAAACAGTACGTCGAGGCCACGAGGGGCGAACCCGCCCGCCAGCATGCCGCTTAGTCGCATGCTGGCTTGTCGCAGCGGCGAATCCACGATTGCAGCAGAAGTGTTCATGAATTATGCGCGCTAAGATGCCGTTCAAACCAGTCGCCGGCATGGCCGGCCACCTGCTCGAGCGTGCCCGGTTCTTCAAAGAGGTGCGTGGCGCCCGGCACGATGATCAGTTTTTTCGGACAGGTCAGTTGTGCCAGCGCCTCCCGGTTCATGTCGATGACCGGCTTGTCGTCGCCGCCGACGATCAGCAGCGTCGGCGCGGTGACGCGCGCGAGAAAGGGGGCGGCCAGATCGGGGCGCCCGCCCCGCGACACGACCGCGGCAACGGCCTCCGGCATCCGCGCCGCGGCCTGCAAGGCGGCCCCGGCTCCGGTGCTCGCGCCGAAATACCCGATCGGCAGATCGGCCGTCGCGGGCTCCCGGCGCAGCCACGTCGCCGCGCCCAGCAGACGGTCGGCGAGCAGGTCGATGTCGAAGACCTTGCGCCGGTCGTCGGCTTCGCGCTCTTCCAGTAAATCCAGCAGGAGCGTGGCGAACCCCCGCGCCTGGAGCGTCTGCGCAACAAACCGGTTCCGAGGGCTGAACCGCCCGCTCCCGCTGCCGTGCGCGAACAACACCGTGCCCCGGGCCTCCTGCGGCAGGCTGAGGTCGCCGTGCAGCCTGACCGTCCCGGCGGTCACCGTGACGGGTTGTTCATTCATGCGAGGCATCAGTCTGCTTGGCTCGTTTGGCCCGTTTAGCCCGTTGAGTCAGTTTAGCCCGTTGAGCCAGTTGGGCCTGTTGAGCCCGTTGAGTCGGTTGTGCCCGTTTAGACGGTTGAGCCCGTAACGGGCCTAACTGGTAAACGGGCCTAACGGGCATAACCAGCGTAACGGGCATAACCGGCTCGACGTATTTCCGTCAGACCCCGATCGGAACCACCTCATGCCGTGGCGCCCGTTTCAGCAACCGCTCTTTCAGTCGTGTCAGCAGAGTCCGGTGCGGCTGCCTGCGCCGGTAGGTACCGGGCTCGACGACAGTTCCGCAGTGCACGCACCGCCAGGCCCGCAGCCAGAGATGGCCCCCGGCATCAGCCATATCAAGAAAATGGTCCACGACCATCACCCCATGGCATTGTGTGCAGCGCATTTTTCCTCCTGGGCTATAGGCACTAGGCGATGGGCTATGGGTTTAAACTTCGGTTCCGTGCCTATCACCTATCGCCCCTTGCCTCTCGCCTATGTTGTTAGTGACACTCCTCGGGACAGAAGAAGACCAGGTACACCACGATGGCGATGCCCAGGGCCACCGCACCGATAGCCAGCCATTGCGCGCGCGTCATCTGATCCTGCCTTGGATGGTGTTCACGGTAATGGAATGAGCAAGAGGGATGCCACTTGAATAGGCGCGGGGTAATTGGCGCGAGAAACGCGCGAATGGCGCGAAAAGCGAGACTTGTTAAGATGGTTCCGCCATTCCGGCTATTCGCGCAAGTCCCGCCAGTCTCGCTCATGTAGCGGAAGGCTACATGCGTTGGAAGCGGACTGTAGCAGGACTCCCCCTCTGGGATTTGGGGAGCATATGGCCTATGGCTGATGGCAGGAGAAGATGCGCTAAGTGCTCAAACTATAAGCCATAAGCCATAAGCTCTTGGCTCTCCGCAGATGGCACCGGCCTTGCTCACTTTATTCGTGGCCATAGGGGGAGCCTGCGATGAAACCGATCACGGAATTCATGGAACAGGATCACGTCCGGCTGGACGGATTGTTCAGGGCGTTTCAGTCTGAAAAATCACGCGACCTCGAAAAGACAAAGCAGTTCTTTTCCGAATTCAAACAGTGTTTGCAACGGCACATTGTCTGGGAGGAGGAATTTCTGTTTCCGCGATTCGAAAGCCGGACGGGCGTGGCGGAAGGCGGTCCGACGGCAGTCATGCGCCTGGAGCATCGGCGCCTGAAAGAACTGCTGGAGGGGATCCACGATCAGGTGGCCGCCGGCAAGACGGACACCGGCGAGTACGAGCGGGAATTGACGGAGGTGCTGATGGTGCATAACACGAAGGAGGAATCCATCCTGTATCCGGCCATCGACCGGTGTGTCTCGGCGAAAGAGGCGGCCGAGCTGATCGATGCGATGAAGGGGCTGCCGCCGGAACGGTACGCGCATTGTTGCACGGGGACGCACTGAGGGAGCATGGCAAACAAACTGTTTTCAAAAATTCTGGTGCCGGTGGATTTCTCCCCCTGTTCCGAGGAGGCGTTTCGCCTCGCGTGCACGCTGGCCCGCGAGTTCTCATCCGAACTGACTCTCCTGCACGTGGTGGACACCAAAAGCCTGGCGGCGCTGAACCGGCTGGGGCTCGCCCTCCCGGCGGAGCAGCGGCGTCAGAAAAAGCGGATGAACCATCAGGCCCGGCTGTTCGCCAGGGGGTTGGTGGCGGCGGCGGCGGCGAAGGGGCTGTCGGTGGAGCGTGTGGTCAAGGAGGGCGTGCCGTTCGTCGAAATCGCCCGGCTGGCCCGCGGCCAGAAGGTCGATCTGGTCGTGATGGGCAGCTACGGCGGCCACGCCGAGGGCGTGGAGAAAATCTTTTTCGGCAGCACGGCCGAAAAAGTCGTGCGGACCGCCGGCTGTCCGGTGTTGACCGTGCCGCTGTCCGTCAAACTCAAGGCGGGGGAAGGAGCGTGGGCATGACTCGATGGATTTCGCGGTTGCTGCTGGCGACCGATTGTTCCGCGCAGGCCCGGCGGGCGCAGGAGGTCGCGATGTTTCTGGCCAGGGCCTGCCACGCCGAACTGGGAGTGCTGTCGGTGCTGGAAGCGCCGCCCGGCATGGATCCGGGATACCAGGTCAACCAGATGTATCTGGAGCAGCTCCGCAAGGAAACCGGGAAGCACATGGATGTGCTGACGCGCGAGGCCGAAGCGCAGGGGCTTGCCGTCAAGGCGGAGATCGTGGCCGGCATGCCGAGCCTGGAAATCAACGCCGCGGCCCGGGAACTCAAGAGCGATCTCGTCGTGGTGGGCACGCGGGGGCGAACGGGCCTCGCGCATGTGCTGTTGGGCAGCACGGCGGAGGGGGTCGTCCGGGGCGCGCCCTGTCCGGTCCTCACGGTGCGCTTGATGTCCGAAGGGGGGCAGCCTGCGCCGGATGTCCGGATGGCGCGCATCCTGGTGCCGGTGGATTTTTCGGACTGCTCCCTCGAGGCGATGGAATATGCGGTCCAGGCGGCGAAGGAGTTTGCCGCGTCCGTGACGATCCTCCACGTCATCGAGCCGGCGTCCTACGGACTGGATTTTACGCTCAGTCATGCGGGCGATGCGCAGAAGACCTCCGGCGCCATCGAGAAGCAGCTGGAAGCGTTGACGGCGCTGCTGACGGGGCAGGGCATCTCTGCCCGGCACGTGCTGCAGAGCGGCGCGCCGGGCGACGTGATCCTGAACAATGCCCGGGGCGTCGCCGCCGATCTCATCGTCATGGGGACGCACGGGCGCCGAGGATTTTCACACCTGGTGAGCGGCAGCGTGGCGGAAGCCGTGCTGCGCCAGGCTCCCTGTCCGGTTCTGACGGTCAAGAGTCCGAGGTTCGGTCCGGGCCGCACGCGGGTCATGCCGGAAGCGGCCGACCGACAGAAGGGATAGAGGGATAGAGGGGTAGAGGGATAAAGGGGTAGACGACACCACTGTACGGAAAAATCAGAAGGTCAAATCAAGGGTTTTCTCCGTCGCCGCAGTTACGATAAAGCGATAAAGAGGCGACGGCTCAACCGAAGGTTGGTATGGAGGAAAACACCATGAGCAAGAAAAGCAAGACGAAAACGACGCCCCTGGCTCCCCGTACCGCGGCGCCCCGGCTGTCTCCTGCGGATCAAAAGCGGCCGATCGAGCTGCCCGACGGCATGTGGGACCAGATCTCCAAACGGGCCTACCAGTTCTGGGAAGAGCGCGGACGGCGCGAGGGGACCGATTTGGGCGACTGGTTCGATGCCGAGGCCGAGGTGATGGAAGAAATTCATGAAGCACGGGAGTGACGCCGGCGTGGGCGGGGACATCGGCACGATCTCCTCGCTGGCGTCACTGCTCGCGCGCTTGCAGGCGGTGGCGAGTGAACCGGCGTTCAATCTGCAACGGCAGCGGGCGCTCAGCATCGCCTTGCGCCCCTACACGGAGGGGGCGATGCTCCCGCCGCTGGCCGAGGAACTGCGGCTGGCGGAACAGTTTCTGTTCGCCGATTACCTGCCGGACGACGGCCAGCCGTCCCTGATCGAACAGGTTCGCGATACGATTACCACGCATGTGCCGGAAGAGGAGCGGGCCTGGCTCGATCCGTTCCGCCACTCGAACATGGATCTGCTGGAGGCGGTGTCCCTGCCGGGAAAGGACCGCCTGGAGCTTCGCTCGCTGGGGAGCGGCCGGACGTATCACGTGGAGTCCGGCGCGCTGGCCCGCCGCTGCAGGCCCGGCCAGGTGTTGCTGACGCGGGTGGTCCGCGCGGGGGATCGCACGGTGATTCCCGGCACGGCGCTGCTGCTGTCGGCCTCCGCGGGCCGCGCGCTGTTCGAGGGCGTGAACGAATGGCGCCGCGCGCTGGAAGCGGAAGCCGGCTCCTTCGAATTGGGCGAGTGGGAGGAATTCGTCAAACGCTACGGCCATGTGCTGCTGTGGCGGTTCGCGCAGGTCCGGCTCGAAGCGCTGGTCCGCGCCGAGCTGGCCACCAGATACCGGGCGACGGACGGACGGCCGTTTCTCTATGCGCTGGCGCTCTACGAGCATCACGAATACTCGTTCTTGAGCGAGGGGCTGTCGAATCTGGAGGGGTGGAGGAAGGAAGCGGGCGGTTTCCAACAGGCATCCGTCCGGAGCTGGGTGCAGGCGGGCGACGATGCGGCGTCGCCGGCGGCGCGGCTGACGCTCACGCCGGCGCAACTGTTCG